>OLOB01000004.1_pt1 | contig 248830 bp, 222 predicted proteins | sample 1671911 | NCBI WGS metagenome assembly OLOB01 (sample SAMEA3136625, study PRJEB25190) | human gut metagenome | biome: human gut; feature: human-associated habitat; material: faeces | place: Austria | collected 2013
TGTCTATTAGAATTATATAATTCATTGAATGTGTGGAAAAACTCTTGTTGTGTAGCCGCGGCATTTTCTAAAAACTGGATATCATCAATCATTAAAACATCAACATTTCTATATTTTGCTTTAAAAGTATTAATTAACTCAAAATTTTCCTTATCCTTGTTGCGCACTACTCTAATAAAGTCATTAACAAAATCATCACTAGTAACATATAAAACCTTTAAATTAGTATTATTTATAATGTAATTCCCTATTGCATGCATCAAATGTGTTTTACCAAGGCCACTTTTACCATACAAAAACAAAGGATTATAAGCTTTACCAGGCTTTTCTGCTACTGATAATGCTGCCGTATATGCAAATTTATTACTTTCACCAATAATAAATGATTCAAAAGTATAATTAGGCTTTAAATTAGCATCCTCTCTATGATACTTAGGTACTCCAACATCAACATCCTCAACTACAGTTTCTGTCTCATACTCATCTTCTAACAAAAAAGAAAAAGTAAAATTAGTCCCCGTAATACTATTAAAAATATCTTCCATTAAAGAAATATAATTTTCTTTTAAATGCTTCTTATGCAAGTTCATAGGGACAATAACTGTCGCAGTATTGTTATCTAAACTAACTAACTTCGTATCCTTGAACCAAGTTTCATAAGATAAAGAAGAAACCTGTTCCTTAATTTTTTCTAAAAAACTATTCCAAATTACTAATGTATCCATAACTATTACTCCTTATTTGGGGATTTCTACCTTTATTTTACACTATAATGTGGAAAATGAAAAGAATTTTTTTAAAAATACTAGTAATCACCAGTTTTTCCACAAGAAAATTCACTTGTTTTTTATATATTTTATAGTCATATTCTATCATATGCACTTTAAAAAATCATTAAGTAGATAAATAGATACATCTTAATAATAAAAAGTAGGAGAACCTACTTTTCTTTATCTTCAACTTCTTTGAGCGCTTTTGAAGCCTCACTAAACAGCTCGTCAGCTTTACTTGTGGTCTTTTCAAAGGTATCTTGAATTCCTGTTTGCGTGCCAACTGTTGCATTTCGGAGTGCTTCATCTTCAAGTTCCTTCATTTGCTCATTGCTTAATTTGGGATTTATTTCAGGCATAATCCACCTCCTTCTTGACTTCATTATATTACACTTTTCGATAAAGCGCTAACATTACGTTCAATAAAAAACAACTCAAACAAAAATGAGTTGTTTTTACTATATTATGCATCAATTGTCGAGTACTGAGCATTATTTTCGATAAATTCACGACGAGGTTCAACTCTGTCTCCCATGAGCATATCAAAGATTTTGTCAGCTTCTGCTGCGTCTTCAACAGATACACGTGCCATTAAACGGTGTTCAGGATCCATTGTTGTATCCCAAAGTTGATGGTCATCCATTTCCCCTAAACCTTTATAACGTTGTACAGTAGGCTTTGTTCTTCCTTGTGCCCAACGTGCTAAAGCTTCTTGTAAATCTTTTTCTTGATTTTCACCTGGTTGAATGTATTCTTTTGTTTCTGAACCAACTTTGATACCGTAAATTGGTGGCTGAGCAATATAAACATATCCTGCTTCAACAACTGGGCGCATATAACGGTAGAAGAGTGTTAATAGAAGAGTACGGATGTGTGCTCCATCGACATCGGCATCGGTCATGATAACAAGTTTGTGATAACGTGCTTTTGACAAATCGTAATCTGCTCCAAAACCAGTTCCCATTGCAGTGAATAGAGAACGAATTTCTTCATTGGCCAAAATTTTATCCATCGTTGCTTTTTCCACATTCAAAATCTTACCACGAATAGGTAAAATTGCTTGGAATTCACGATTACGTCCTGATTTAGCCGAACCTCCAGCCGAATCTCCTTCGACGATGAATAATTCTGTTTGTTCTGGATTATTTGATGAACAGTCAGCCAATTTACCGGGAAGGTTGGAAATTTCAAGCCCTGATTTTTTACGTGTCACTTCACGCGCACGTTTTGCTGCAATCCTTGCTTTACTTGCCAAAATCCCTTTTTCAACAATTTTACGAGCAACTTGTGGATTTTCTAACATAAATGTTGTCAAAGCTTCCGCAAAGAGTTTGTTAACAATTCCTGTTACTTCTGAGTTTCCAAGTTTTGTTTTGGTTTGCCCTTCAAATTGTGGATTAGGATGCTTAACCGAAATAACTGCTGTCAATCCTTCGCGGACATCATCCCCAGTTAAATTATCTTCGTTTTCTTTAAGAATTTTATTTTGTTTTGCGTAATTATTAATAACACGAGTAAGGGCTGTTCTAAAACCTTGCTCATGTGTTCCACCTTCGTGAGTGTTGATGTTGTTAGCAAAGGACATCACTACTGAATGATAAGTATCAGTATATTGCATTGCTACTTCAACAGCAATTCCATCCATTTCACCTTCAGTAAAAATTGCTGGTTCAAAAATGACTGTCTTATTTTCATTTAAATATTCAACATAAGACTGAATTCCACCTTCATAATGGAAATGAACTTCATTTTTTTCATTTCCTTCACGCTTATCTGTTAAGGAAATACGAAGACCGCGATTCAAAAAGGCTAACTCACGAACACGTGTTGCAAGCTTATCAAAATCAAATTCAACAGTTTCTGTAAAAATTTCTGGGTCTGGTACAAAGTGAACAGTTGTCCCTCTACGGTCAGTTTCACCAATAATTTTTAAATCATCTCCAACGAGACCACGATGATATTCTTGATAATATTTTTGACCATCTTTATGAACAGTAACATCTAGTACTGTTGATAAAGCATTAACAACAGACGAACCAACACCGTGCAATCCACCAGAAACTTTATAGCCGCCTCCGCCAAATTTACCTCCAGCATGCAACACTGTGAAGACTGTTTCCACGGCTGGACGACCCGTTTTTTCTTGAATATCAACCGGAATTCCACGTCCATCATCAACAACAGTAATTGAATTATCAGGCTCAATAAAAACCTCAATATGGCTTGCAAATCCTGCAAGTGCTTCATCAATTGAATTGTCAACAATTTCCCAGACTAAATGGTGCAAACCTTCTTTTGAGGTTGAACCAATATACATCCCTGGACGCATACGTACAGCTTCAAGACCTTCAAGTACTTGAATTTGACTGGCGTCATATTCGTCTGCAAGCATTTCTAAATTTTTATTTTCTTCGTTCAAAGTTAACTCTCATTTCTATGAAAAACTTACTACCATTATACCATAAATCAGCGATTTTAGCTCTAGTGCATGGTATTTTGTCACTCAAACTTGTAAAAAAAATAAGCAATTTTGACTAAAAATCTGCTTATCATTAATTCATTTTTTTAAGATTACAAAATAATCTCTGTCAGCTGATGAATAATGTGAGTTGGCTTGCTATTAAGCGAACCATCACTTACAGTGTTAATCGCTTGTCCTGACAGAGTTGAATCTGTTGAGCTATCAAAATAAATTGTTGATATCCCAGCAGCATTTCCTGCTTCAATATCTAAAGGACGATCGCCAATCATCACTGTCTTCTTTGGATTGAGTTTATATTTATTTAACAAATAGTTAATTGATTCTGGTGCTGGTTTTCGTTTGAAGCCATTATCAGACGTGACAACCTCTGTAAAATATGAATCAATTTCAGCTGCTGACAGAATTGTCAGAACTTGATGATTGCGATGTGAAATCATAAAATTCTTATTTCCTTTTACTGATAGGTCTGTCAGTACTTTTTTAGCACCGGAAAAGAGAATTGGTTTTTCTAATTCCTCTGCTTCTAGCTTTTTGTATTCTTCCAAAAAGCCTGGCAAATCACTGGCATATTTTTCAACAGCGTAAGCCGTTGAAACTTTTAGCGCATCATATACATCAGTGCGCAAAACAACACGCTCTGCCATTGACCAAAGCGTTGCAGCAAATGCATGACTAGAACTTTCATAATTGTCCAATAAAGTTCCGCCTAAATCCCAGATATAATTTTCGTAGTCCATGTTAATATTATAACACACTTTAGTAGCTAACATTTTGTCAGAAATGGATATTTTTAGTTTGCTTTCAAAATTTTAACTGGAAATTTTTTACCTTTAAATTGATTCTGAGTTAGTTCCATCTGTGCTGTTAAATAATTCTTTAAAAGTGGTTTTTTTATACTCGTTAATGTAATTTTTTGAAGTTGATTTTTCTTAACATATCTACTGAAATCAAAGGTTTGTTTCCACCAAGTTGGATGACTTGCAGCTACAATTGCAAAATTTTCTCCCGTTAATAATTGATGATCATAATATTTTCTCTCAATATCATTGAAATAATCCTCTGAATAGTAACTAAGCTCTCTCATAGCTCTGTCAGTAACAATACTCGCTTCTTGTTTTTTTTCAAAAGTTGAAGTTTCAAAGGCAAATTGTACATTATTTGTTTTTGAATCTACAACGTAATAAACTTGATTATCCACTAAACTGTAAGTTTCTTTAATTTTATCTTTGAATATTAAACCTCCCAGAGCAATAATAAAAAATACAGCATAAAGTAGAATCCTTTTCCAAGGATTTAATTTTCTTGCTCTAGTGGCCTCATCAATTTTTTCAAAAGGATTTTCTGTAAATAAATCCCTTTGTTCAAAACCACTTTGTTTTAACCATACTTCTTCACAAATAATAGAAAGTTCATTAATATCCATAGATATGATAGAGCCCTGTATCGACAATACAATTTTTAAATTGTGACCTGGGTCAAAATAATTTTGGTAAAACTTTAGCCGTTTATACCAAATTTTCTTTTCAATATAGACAGGATTAAATGAAGTTTGTTCACAAATATATAATACACCTGAACGAACATACATTCCTCGGATGTCTCTCCACTCAATCTTAACTTCACGAAATAATAGCCGTAATTGAATTCCTTCTTCGTTGATGATGGCCAACTTTCGTCGAGAATGATTGATGAGAAATATCAAAAAATATATAAGTAATAGTCCAATTAATAAACTTAAAATAATATGGCGCAAACTTTCAGAATTAATAGATTCCTGAATAATAAAATTCTCGAAAAAAGACAAAAATATAAAAATTGACCAAAGAAATGCTAACTTCCAAACGTCCGTTTTAAGTTCCAATGGTAAATAATACTCTTCCATAAAATTCTCTCCTAATAAAAATATTATATCAGAATTTTCTAATAAACCAGTTTTAAAAAAAAACCCCTAGGTTTCTTTTAAGCTTGTTCTGATTTCGATAGAAGAATAACAGACACGATGACCATAACAATCCCTAGTAATTCGAGTGGGGTTAACTTCAAGCCAAATAATGGAATACTAAAAAAAACAGAAGTCAATGGTTCAGTAGCTGTTGCAACAGAAACAACAAGCGGTGAAATCAATTGAAAGGCTCTTAAAAGCAACAAAAAAGCCAGTGCTGTTCCAACAATAGAAATTGTTAAAACATAAAAAATTGACAAGGGTTCAATTCGAAAATCAATACGCCAAACTGGATAGAAGATATTACAGGCAATCCCCGCAAGCATCATTCCCCATCCGGTCATATTGAGTGCGCCATATTTATCTAATAATGGCCGAGGGATGATTGAGTAAATAACAACAGCTACACCAGCGAGAAGTCCTGTTACAAGGGCTAGGGGACTGATTGATAAATGTTTGATATTTCCGTCCGTAATCAACAAAAAAACACCTATCATTGCTAAAATGACGAATAAGACCGATTTGGGTTTTGGTACTTGACGTTGAAAAATGAGTAAATAAAGCATAATAAAAACGGGTGCTGTATATTGTAAAATTGTCGCTGTAGCACTATTTGAAAGTTGAATAGCCACATAATAAAAATATTGAACAGAAAATACCCCACCAAAAACATACAAAAAGAGGGTTGGCATATTCTTTTTTGATTTCCAGACATCAAAAAAACGCTCGTGGTCTCGCGAAAAAGACATGGCCAATAAAATAATACCAGCAATCGTTAAACGTGTTGATGTAATCCAAAGCGGGCTACCATGATAATCACGGAAAAAAAGCTGACCAAAAATGCCAGAAATTCCCCACATACAACCGGCAACTACTGCATAAAGTGTGCCTTTAAAAATTTGTTTTTTTACATTCATTTTTATATTATACCATACATCAAGAGGGTTCATTAGGGTTCAGTCATCATTATGTTTTTATATATTACGTTCTCGATTATTAGTGAGTTTAAGACATAATGGAGTTAAAAGAATAGCTTAATATTTTATCAAACAAGGAGTGTGTATCTTAAAGATTAGCAGAAAATTTGTTAAATCTTTACATTATTTTACTATCAATATGGCTCCAAAATTTTATATTTACTTGAACCACTTCAGGCGAAAGGCGATATAGTCCCAACTATTTTATTTTCTTAATCAGTTAATTTTGTTAAAAAAAAACATTTTATATAAAATGTTTTTTTGGTTATTTTAATAAAAGAATCGGATAAGAATTCCACCGAAGATAAGGACAATTGCACCACAGAGTCTATTAGCCATCTGTGCAAAAGCAATCATTTCCATTCTATCTGATGCAGACAAGACAGCAATGTTACCTGTTCCACCCATAGAATTATTGATCATCCCTGCACCAATGGCAGTTTCGACTGGATAAAGGCCAAAAAGGCGAGCCAAGAACCAACTAGCAAGTCCCATTACAACAACACTTGTCAAGCAAAGTACAACAAATTGCCATGTAAATGCTGAAGCAAGAGTATTCAAGTCAATCAAAGCAAGACCAATACCTGCCAAAACAGCATGAGTAAGGTTTGTCATAATCACTTGGTTAAACATTACAACAGATTCTTCTAAATCTTTAGGAACAGTATTTGTTGCTTTCAAGATAAATACAATAATAATCATAAATGCATATTGATGAATATTAGGGAAGAATTTGTTCAAGATGTCACCAGCCATCAAAAGAGCAAAGGCAAAGAGCATTCCTGTTCCGATTTGTTGAGCATCTAATTTTATTTTAGGTTTAGCCAACTCTTCTTTAGTTGCTGCAACAAGAGTCCCATGTCCATTATATTTAGATTTATTGAATACTTTAGCAATAGATAAGGCACCAATAATCGCAAGAATATTACCAAAAGTAACTGCTGGTGCAAGTTGAGAGAAGATAGCTGCTTGGTTTCCATGAGCCAATCCGGCTGCATAGATTTGAGAGAGTGGAGTAATACCGGCTCCCATACCACCTGACATCATTGGCATAGAAACATACATTACAGAATCAGCAAATCCATTACCAATAAGCATTCCTACGAGACCTACTGAGAAGAAACCAATAACCATAGTAATTAAAGCAATCGGAATAAATTTCTTGGAAGCTTTAACCAAAAGATTTCTGTTCATTCCTAAAATAGATCCACAGATAAGTGCAGCTATATAAAAATCAAGAAATCCAAATTTCCCTCCCATAAAATTGGAAACTGCTCCAATAACATTTGAAGGAACAATGTGGAAGAAAGATAATAGAGTAGCACCAATTAAAGTGAAAACAGATCCCCCACCTAAGTATGAATTCATAATAGGGAGTTTTTCTCCTATGAAGTATAATAGGTGACCTAATGTTACAAGTAGGAGAGTTAACCCTACCATATCAAGTGGAAGTTTTCCTAAAAGTGTTACAACTATGATGACAGCTACGAAAAAGGCATATAAGGGAAGACTAATTCCCGATATTTTCGTTTCTTTAAGTTTTTTCATTTAAGATATTCCCCTTAGTACTCTGGATACCATTTAAGATCACGAACTGCTTTAGCCATATCAGTTTCTTTAGATTCAGTAAGACCTTGTTCTTGAGCTTTCTTAGCAACTGCTTCTGCAACTTTAATTGATACATCAGCAACAAATTCAAATGGAGGAAGAACAGGAGCACCTGGTTTACCTGGATCTACTAAACCGCTCAATGAATGTGCAGCTGCACCGATCATTTCATCTGTCAAAAGTTTTGCTTCAGATGCCAACATTCCTAAGCCCAAACCTGGGTAGATAAGTGAGTTGTTTGCTTGACCAATTTGATAATCAACACCTTTGTAGCTGATTGTTCCTGAAGGAACACCAGTAGCGACAAAAGCTTTTCCATCAGACCACTCAATAACTTGTTCAGCTGTAGCTTCCATTTTTTTAGTTGGATTTGAGATAGGGAAGATTACTGGGCGTTCTGTATTAGCACACATTGCTTCAACAACTTCTTTTGTAAAAGCACCTGGATTAGTTGAAGTTCCTACTAAAATAGTTGGTTTTATTGTCTTAACAACGTTAAGAAGGTCAGTCATATCTCCAGCATCTTTATAATCAGCACGTTTTTTAGCAAATGGTTTTTGAGCTGGTGTAAGGTCTTCCATATCATCAAAAAGTAAACCTTGTTGATCAATCATGAAGAAATGTTTGTAAGCTTCTTCTTCAGAAAGGCCTTCACTAACCATTTCAGCATGAACACGACCAGCAATCCCTGCACCAGCTGAACCACCACCATAGCAAAGGTATACTTGATCAGTTAATTTTTCACCTGTAATGTCAAGTGATCCGAAAATACCACCTAAAACAACAATACCAGTTCCTTGAATGTCATCATTAAATGTTGGGATTTTTGTTTTGTAGTTATTTAAAATTGTTGCAGCATTTGAACGTCCGAAATCTTCCCAGTGAAGGTACAATTTAGGGAAAATTGATTCTGCAGTTTCTACAAATTGATCGACGAAACTGTAGTATTGATCACCGTAAATACGTTCTTGATGATTTCCTAGATACAAATGATCTTCTAAAAGTTCTTTTCTATTTGTTCCTGCATCTATAACAACTGGAAGTACAGACGCTGGATCAATACCTGCTGCGGCTGTATAAATCATTAATTTACCAACTGAGATATCAACACCTTGAGTTCCCCAGTCTCCGATACCAAGGATTCCTTCAGCATCAGTTACAACAATAAGACGAATTTCTCTGTCACCTGCTGCATTTTTCAATGTTTCAGTAATGTTTTCAGGGTGGTTAATATCAAGATAAGCAGCATATTGTGGATCTACGAACAAATGACTGTAGTTTTCAATTGTATCAGCAATTGTTGGATCATAAACAACTGGATTAAATTCTACAATATGTTTGTTAAATAAGTAGTAAAACAAAGTACGGTTTGTATTAAAAATTTCCATCAAGAAATGACGTTTTTCTAAATCAGATGGTTTTGTCAAATATTGTTCGTAAGTTTGTTCAGCTTGTTCTTCAATTGTTTGAACAGTTGGTGGAAGAAGACCAATCAACCCGAATTCTTGACGTTCTTTCATAGTAAAAGCTGTTCCTTTATTTAAAAAAGGATTGTTTAAAATTTCATGTGCACGCATCGTACAACCTCCATAAAAATTATAATTAATGTTATTACTTTATTACTATAAACTTCTTTTATCGTTATAGTCAAATCCCTTGGTGTTGATAAATTTTATTTATAACGCATAAATAATGTCAATGTTTATCTAAAAGGCTTGATATAAAAATAGATGATATTAATCAAAGAAATAATAGTAATAATTAGCTTATAACTATATAAACGATGAACTGTTCTTCTCCTATTACTATTACTAATTTATCGGGCTTTCAAACAATTTAAGTTTAAGATTTTTTGTCAATGGTGGTTGTGTATCTAAAGTATCCATTTTTTTAAATAAAAACAAAATTGTGCGCTTTGCTTTATTCATATTTTCTATTATATGAAAGTATTCTAAAAAAGTAGAGTAAAATCACTCTACTTTTATTTTTTAAATTTATGTATCTTTTAGGTTAATAATTTGATTAGAAATTTTTTCAACAAATGCTTGATCATGTTCGACCAGAAGCATTGTTGGATGATAAGTTTCTAGAAGTTGAATTATTTGTTCACGATTAAACACGTCAAGATAATTAAGCGGCTCATCCCAGAGATAAAGCTCTGCTTCTTGTGATAAACTACGAGCTAATTCAACCTTTTTTTGTTGTCCTTGACTCATCGTTTCTATCTTTTGACTAAATTGCTTGCGCTCCATCCCCAGTTTTCTGAGATTAGCTAAAAATAATTCATAATCTAATTGATATTCGGTAGCAAAGTCTTTCAGGTAACCACGATTATCATAAATCTGACGAACAAATGATAGCCTTATCCCTTGAGGAAATTGAACAAATCCACTGTGCTCACCAGAAAATTCCCCAGATAAATATTTAATAATACTTGATTTCCCTTGACCATTTGGTCCGACAATTGCTGCAATCTCTCCCACTTTCAAAGAAAAATCAATCGGCTGGAAAAGTAATTTTTCGGTAAATCCAAGAGAAAAATTTTCAAACTGAATCAGTCTTTTATGATGTGAAGGTTGAAAATTAATGACAAGAGGTTCAGTTTTTTCGATATTTTTGAGTAATTTCTCTTTATTCTCAACTTCCTGTCCCATTCGTTTTTCAATTGATTTTGCTCGTTGATTCTGTTTTTTGGCAACTTTTTTATCCACAAAGGTTGCTCCGGCAACATTTTCTCGTTGATTGGACCAATCTCTTTTTTCTAACGAAGTCTTTTTCAGTCTTGAAATATCTTTACGTAATTTTTCATCTTCAGCAAGTTCAAAGTCATCACGCAACTGTTTCTCTCGTTCATAGGTTGAGAAATTTCCCTGATAGAGAACTATTTGCTGACGTTCAATTGCCAAGGTGTGGTCACAGACTTCGTCAAGAAAATTTCGGTCATGTGATACAACGATAAATCCTGATTTCTTTTGAAGATAGTCAGCAACTATTTTTCTGCTTTCCATATCCAAATGATTTGTTGGTTCATCAATTAGTGGAAAATTGTCCTCATCTAAAAATAAAATTGCCAAGAGACACTTGGTTTGTTCCCCACCTGATAAACTTCCAAAAGGACGCCAAAGAATTTCTAAATCAACTTTCAATAAAGATAATTCACGTTCTAATTTCCATTGTTCAAATTCGACTAATTCATTTAGCACATAATAAGTTAATTGTGAATTTCTGTCAGTAATTTTTACTGACAGACTTTCTACAGAATATTTATCAGCAGTATTTTGTTTTTTAGATTTATCTTTATCATTAAAATCTTCTTCTGTCAGTAATTGGGGGAAGTAAACAAAGTTTTTGTCAGTAATTATCGAGCTGTCAGTAGTTATTTTACCTTGTAGTAAGTTTAAAAGGGTTGATTTTCCACGGCCATTTCGCCCTACTAATCCTAATTTCCAACGGTCATCAATATTTATTTGGGCATGATTGAAAATCAGATTATCCCCGTAGCCAAAGGTTAAGTCTTTAAATTCAATATTTGACATTTAATTCTCCTCTCATTTGTGAGAATTAAGAAATCTAATTTGAGTAGAAAAACTCAGAGTGAGTTCCTCTGAATGTTCATAAATCTCAAATTCCCGCTTTTCTTGGAGCATTAATTTTTGCTCCGTGTTGATTTTGCTTGGTTGCTTTTACTGCTGTCATCCCATTAGTATTTTTCCCAGCAAATTGCGGTTTATTCTTCTTAATTTGTTCTAGTTTAGCTTGCATTTCTTTTTGTTTTTGATTCATTATTTTCTCCTTAAATTAAAAAACTCTTTTCACAACTTAGGTGAAAAGAGCTTTAAAAGATACAAATTCTGACAAATTGCCCAATCTGTAAACATAATAAAAGTCTATTCTCTCTAAGTTATGAAGACAACAAAAACACTCGATTTTTACGAATATTTTTAAAGTTCAAAACTTAGATTTTCAATAGACCTTACCTCGTTCATTTATTTAAGACAATTATAGCACATAATAAAATGAACTGTCAAGATAAAAACTTGACAGTTCATTTTTAGATTAATGGAATTGCATTCCTCCATCAACAATTATTGTTTGACCGGTAATATAGTTTGAATCAGGGCCAGCTAAGAATGAAACAACATTTGCCACATCTTCAGGCTCAGATAAACGTTTCATGGCAATATCTTTTGCGAAAGTTTGCATTCCCCATTCATCATCTTTACCAGCATTTTTACCAACTTGATGCGCAATATCAAACATCATTGGTGTTTTTACAATCCCTGGTGCATAAGCATTAACTGTGATTCCTTCTTCTGCTAAATCACGTGCAGCAATTTGAGTCATCCCACGAACAGCAAATTTTGAAGAAGAATAGAGCATTAGATTTGGATTTCCAACAACTCCAGCTTGTGAGGTTGCGTTGATAATTTTACCTCCATGACCTAATTTTCTAAAAAGTGCTGTTGCTGTCTGTGTTCCCCACAAAACTCCACCAACATTAATATTATAGACCTGATGAAATTGTTCAGGTGTAATTGTTTCAATTGGTGTTGTTGGGGCAATTCCGGCATTATTAACTACAACATTTAAATCACCAAATTTGTCGACAACAGCATTCAAAGCTGAAATAACTTGTTCACGGTCGGAAACATCAGCTTTAACCGCAAATGAGTTTTCTCCAAGTTCTTTTGCTGCTTTTTGAGCTGTTTCTTCGTTGTAATCAATAATAGCTACTTTAAAACCATCATTATAGAGACGTTTTGCGATTGCAAAACCGATTCCTTGACCTGCTCCAGTAACTGCTGCAATTTTAGACATCTTATTTCTCCTTTATTTATTTAATTATTTTATAGACCTTTACCAGTGGGTGAAACTAAAATTTTAACAGCTGTTTCATTATGATGAATCAGCGTATCAAATCCTTTATCAATCAAATCATCCAAACCGATTTTAGCTGTGATGAATTGGTCCAATTTTATTTTACCTGTTGATACTAAATCAATTGTTTTTGGATGAGTGTTATTATAAGCAATCGTTCCTAAAAGGTTAGCCTCTTTGATTACTAATTTTGCCATATCAACACTAGCAGGCTTGCCCCAAATTGCAACAATGACAACTGTTCCACCCATACGAATCGCATCTAGACAAGCGTCAAATCCCGGTTGGACAGAGGTACATTCAAAGGCTGCGTCCACTCCTTTTTCATTAATTTCATGAACTTTAGCTTGAATGTCATCTTCAATTGGATTGAAGAAATAATCAGCAACTTGTGCTTCTTGTGCTTTTTTGCGGCGAAGTCCACTAGGTTCACTGATGATAACAGTATGTCCTTGCGCTTTTGCAACGGCAGCAGTTAATAGTCCAATTGGTCCAGCACCAACAACTAATACCGTACTCTTTTCACTTAAATTTGCTCGTTCAACAGCGTGATAGCCAACTGATAGTGGCTCAATTAGAGCGGCTTCATCCAAAGGTAAGTTATCAGGAATTTTGTGAACCCAACGTTCATCAACAGAAATTTTTTCAGCCAAACCTCCGCCATTTCCACCCAAACCAATAAAGCTTGAACCTTCTGAGAGGTTATAATGTCCAGTTTCACTTGTATCAGTACCTTCGGGAACGATATAAGGTTCGACAACGACATGGTCACCTACTTTAAGTCCGCTTACTCCTTCACCTATAAAATTTACAACCCCAGACATTTCATGTCCAAGAGTGACTGGTGGTACTTCTCCAGTAATTGGATTAGGATGTTCTGCTGACGGACAAAAAATTGGGCCATCTAAAAATTCATGAAGATCTGTTCCACAAATTCCACACCAAGCCACATCAATGCCAACTTGACCAGCTTTTATTATTGGTTCATTAATTTCATCAACGCGGATATCCCCGCGGTCGTAAAAACGTGCTGCGCGCATAAAAACGCCTCCTCTATATAGGATGGTTGTCGTTTCAGGCAATCAATTAAATTTAGTATTTGAGATTTCTCTCACAAATTTATTCTATCATTAATTCTAATAATTTACAAAAATTTAAAGCGTTTTCTCCCTTGATATATATAGACTTTTAAATGTTTTATCGTAATAAAAAAGCTACTGAATTTTCTGTCAGTAACTTTTACTTTTTGTATTCTTATTAATTGTTAACGTCTATTTCTTCGACGATTTTTTCGACTATCACCCTTAACTGGGATTTGTCTTTGTTCCTTGACAAATTCTGGTAATTGATTATATTTCATTGATAAAACAAGCCCTAAGCCAATGATATTTGCCATTAAGGCCGATCCTCCTTGAGAAATGAAGGGTAAGGGAATACCTGTTAAAGGAACAACACCAATAGCTGCTCCAATATTTTCAAAGACATGGAAGAGAATCATCATAATAATACCCGTTGAAATATAGGTATAAAACTGATTATTTGATTTGAAAGTTACTCGAATCATTCGATAAATCAGCATAAAGTAAAGGAAAATCAAAAAGGCTGATCCAACAAATCCAAAATCTTCAGCAATGACAGTGAAAATCATATCTGATTCTCGAACGGGAACATTGACATTAGCTACACCAACTCCTTTACCCCAAAGACCACCAACACCAACTGAAATCAATGAGCGTGCTTGTTGAAGACTGAAAGTTTGAGAATATTCAAAAGGATGTAACCATGCGATAAAACGATTGACCTGATACTGAGCAAAACTGGTACTTTCAAGAAATTTTTGTCCCTCTGGTGAAGCAACTAGAGCAACAATTCCTCCAGCTACTGCTGCTACGAAAAGAAAAGCTGGCGCAAGTATTTTCCAAGAAATACCAGCAACTAAAATAATTCCAGCAAAGATAGCTGCAAAGACCAAGAAAGTTCCGAAGTCTTTTTGAAAGACTGATAAAATGGCAACTGGAATTGTTTCAAGTATCAGAAGTCCGATTAAGCGGAAATCATCTTTGAGTACTCGTTTTTTTAGATTATTTTGGAAGGTAACCACAATCCTAGCCGAAAATAAAATATAGGAAAGTTTCATAAACTCCGACGGTTGAAAAAGATTTCGTCCTCCAAAAGCGAGCCAGTTTTTTGCACCTGTTGAAGCATAGGTTGCTTTATCGTAGAAAAAGATCGGTAGAACCATTAATATAAGACCTAATAGGTAAAAAAATGGTGTTAAGTTCCATAAAAACCTTGAATCCATATGCATGACAATTAAAGCAACAAAGAGTCCGACAATAACCCAAGTTCCTTGTTGAACAACTAGATTCGTTGCTTGTGTGGGGTGGTCATGACTTACTGCAACATAAAGTGCGTAAAGACCAATCAATATTAGCATAAAGGCTGGTAAAATTAGCCCATAATCAATTCGTGAATCAAATGTAAATCTATTTGCTTTCTTGTTTTTCAAAACTAGCTCCAGTCAGTTTAATCTTGTTTTGGCAATTCATTTGGGGCAATTTGCTATCACTTAGTTCTAACTTTTGCTTCAAATTTACAAAAACAATTTTATTATTGAGGTGACTTCTGTTTAAAATCATAAATCCATTCTATTATACAATTTTTTTGGATGAATTGGGCATTCTTTCTCAAAAATTCCAATAAAAAAACACTGAAAGCACTTTCAGCATTTTATAAAATGTGCCCAAGAAGGTCTCCTCCAAAAATCAAAAGATAAGAATAGAGGAGAATTGGCAATGGTTTACATAATAAGATACTCCAAGTGAAGAATTTCCAACTCATTTTTGTTTGACTTGCTATTAAAACAAGGGCATCATCTGGGGCGATAGGAGATAAAATGAGGAGCGCGAAAACAATATTAAAGCGTTTTTGCCCCTTATCCAACCAAGCCATGTATTTATTATATGTTTTTTCTTTGACAAAAGTTTTGGCTAATGAAGAACCATATTTTTTACCAAAGTGAAAAAGTAAAAAAGAGCCCGCAACAATTCCAAAGTAATTATAAACAAAACCCCAAACTGGTCCAAAAATCATGACCCCTGCTGCCATTGTAATCCCACCTGGTATGATTGGAACAATGACTTGCAAAATTTGCATACAAAGGAAGATTAATGGTCCTAAAAAACGATGTGCCACAATCAATTGTTGTAAGACCGCTTGATTTTGAAATGCACCAAGGCGCCATAAATAAATGCCACCAACAATTGTCGCAACAAAGCCAAGAATAGTAATTAAATTAAAAACTCGCTTGATATATCTTAATACGTTATCATTCAAAGAAAATCCTCACTTTGGGCATTTTTTTTGGCTTTAAGGTAGGCTTCATTTTCTTCAATCCAACCTGGCAAATAATTAGCAAGGGTTTTAAAGCCAATTTTATCCCGAGAATCAGTAAAATGTTTTTTTCGGTAAATATGGTGAACTTGCGGATTTTTTTCCAGACTGCGAATTGACAGGCTAATTTTGCCATTATATTCATCAATATCAATAATTTGTGCCATCACTTTGTGGCCAATTTTAGCAATATCATGAATACTTTTGACATAACCAGATTGAATTTCAGAAATATGAATCAATCCTTTTTGTTCAATTTTTTCTTTATTTGATGAATTATCCAGGTAAAATTTTACAAATGCACCATAATCTTGCATTCCAATAATTTCAACCTCAACAATATCACCGATTTTAGGACTTTTCTTTTCCATATTATGGCTCGATAATCTCAACTGATTCAATAACGACATCATCGACTGGTTTATCTTGCGCACCTACACGAACAGCGGCAATTTCATCGAGAACTTTATAGCTTTCTTCATCAACCAATTGACCAAAGACAGTGTGACGGCCATCAAGGTGAGGAGTTCCACCGCCAGTATATGTTTCAGCTACTTCTTCAGGCCACCCTCCTTGGATAAGTGAATCTTTAGGATAAGGCAAGTTTTTATTTTGAACAATGAAAAATTGACTTCCGTTTGTATTAGGTCCAGCATTGGCCATTGACAAAGCTCCCCGAAGATTAAAGAGGTCCATTGAGAACTCATCTTCAAATTTTTCTCCGTAGATTGAAGAACCTCCCATCCCAGTTCCTGTTGGGTCTCCTCCTTGAACCATGAAATCTTTGATGATACGGTGGAAAATTACTCCATCATAATAACCCTCTTTGCTAAGTTCAATAAAGTTTTTTACGGTTTTTGGAGCAAGGCTATCAAATAATTTTACAGTCATTTTTCCATGATTTGTATTGATAATTGCTGTAGTACCTTTGTAGTTTTCAAGTTCAAGTTGTGGGTAAGTCATATTTTTTAGTTAGTATTTTTATTTCTAAAAATACCTTCCTTTCTTTTTATAAATTAATAAATTTCTGTCAGTAATTTTTACTGACAGTTTTTACTGATAGCTTTAATCAATAATTTTTAAGGCTTGTAAGGCTTTTAAAATTCCATCATTTTCAACAGAATCAGTAATGTAATCTGCTTTTTCTAAAATTTCAGGATGTGAAACCTTCATAGCTACTGACAGACCGGCAAAATCAAAGAGTTCACGGTCATTAAGTCCATCCCCAAAGTTCATCATGTTCTCAGCTTTCAGACCAAGTTCTTGTAAAACTTTTTGACAGCCGATTGCTTTAGAACCTTCCATTGGAACAATATCTGAACTGTTTGGATGCCAACGAACCAAACGAATTTTATCGGATAAAGCTTCTGGTAATTCTAATTGGTCATCATGGTCAGAAATTGTCAACATTTGATAAATTTCATTTGTTTTATAATAATTGGGATTTTCTTCCAATTCCGAATAAACTGGACCAATAGCATCACTAGCAACTTTATCCCATTTGGAAATCCGTAAACTGTCGGAACCAACGAAGGTATATCCGCTTTTCTCAGCTTTTAACCAGCTAATGATTTCTTCAACCAACTCCTTAGAAAAAGTATTTTTATATAATACCTCTCCTGTTTGTCCATTTTCAACATAGGCACCATTGATTGCTACATAGAAATCTGGTTTTAATGCCCGAACTTCTGGAACAACTCCGAAAAGATTTCTTCCCGTTGCAATTCCTGTCATAATCCCTTTTTCACGAAGTTTATGAAAGACTTCAGTGATTGATTCAGGCATAAAAGCTGAATCTTTGACCCTCAAAGTATCATCAATATCAAAAAAAATGATTTTTATTTTTTGGGCTTTTTCTAATATTTTTTCCATCTTTTTTTCACTTTAATTTTATTTGTACAAACTTAATTATATCATATTTCTAACTTGTTTTTCCTCAGGTTTAAACTAAGTGATGTTGAATGGCATAAATTGTTGCTTGAGTTCGGTCTGACACTTCAAGCTTATTAAAAATATTAGAAACGTGAGTTTTGACTGTTTTTAAACTGATAAAAAGTTCGTCAGCAATTTCTTGATTAGAAAGTCCCGTCGCAAGTACTTTTAATACTTCTAATTCTCTTTTTGATAAATCATCATATAATTCATGTTTTCGATGTTTTTGTTGAGCAATCTTTTCCTTGACAGCATCGGAAAGGACATCTTCTCCATTGGCAACTTTTCTGATTGCAGATGCGATATCAGCGGCTTGTGATGTTTTAAGAATATAACCTTTAGCTCCAGCAGCTAAAGCCGGAAAAACTTTTTCGTCATCAATAAAACTCGTTAGAATTAAAATTTTTCGTTCTGGATTTTTGGCTAAAATCTTTTGCGTTGCTCCAATTCCATCAAGTCGATCCATCACTAAATCCATAAGAATAACATCAGGGTCAAGCATTTCAGTTTTTAAAAAGCCTGACTCGCCATCGGCAGCTTCACCAACCACTTCGATATCGGGTTGAATATTCATGAAACTTGATAAACCTAGTCGCACCATCTGGTGGTCATCAACAATTAAAAGTTTAATTTTTTCCATTTTGTTCTTTCTAAATACTCATCATTTTTAAAGGCTCGGCTTCGCTTTAGGGATAATGATTTCAACAGTTGTCCCCGCACCTGGTGCCGACGTTACTTTGGCATCTCCACCAATTAATAAAGCACGCTCTTTGATATTGGCTAAACCGTAACTGGCCGTCTTATCACTAGTAGAAACATCAAAACCGACTCCATCATCAGCAATTTTTAAGAAAATATTTCCAAGTGATTCTCTTAAAGAAACTTCAATGTGTTCGGCTTGCGAATGACGCAAAGTATTCGATAAAATCTCTTGAGCCATTCGAAATAAATTGTCCTCAACATTACTCGTTGCTTCAATGTCAGCCAATTTAACCGTAATATTTGCTGATATTTTCGCTTGAAGTTCGTCTGTCAGTGCTGACAGCCCTTCTGCTAGACTCTTACCATCTAATTCTACTGGTCTAAGATGTAGTAAGAGCGCTCGCATTTCATTTTGTGCAGAATGGAGCACTTTTAAAACCAATTGTGCCTGTGTTTCGATTTGTTCTTTAGTCAAATTTTGTGTCGAACCAGCAACAGAAGATAAAATCATTGTCGCTGCAAAAAGTTCTTGACTGACAGAATCATGAAGTTCCCGTGAAATTCTTTTACGCTCTAATTCAATAATTTCAGCTTTGTCAGCAGATTTTTGCTTAGATAATTCTTGGAGTTCAGCTGACATATTCATAATTTTATCATGAACAACTTGTAATTCAGGAGATTCAGGTTGTTGATTTTCTTCTAAAAGTTTAATATCATCTTGAAATTTTTGTTGAATAGCCATATTTTCAATATGATTAAAAAGGGTAAAAATCAGCGCAAGTAATCCTGCAACTGATATAAATATCCATAAGCCATAGAAATTATCTCGAAGTTCCCTAATAATATTAGCAGTATTTAGTCCCCCTAAAGGCTGACCACTATTCATCATTATAAATAGTAGAAGGTACATAATAAGGATGATACTAAAAACTGCTAAAAAGGTTGTGAAAAGTGATTTTTTCATCCTCTAATCACCTCAATATTTCCTGAATCAACACGGATATTGATTTTAATTCGTTTTTCCGCCTGATCTAAATTTTCACTAAAATAACGAACATTTCCCGCATTAATTTGTGCTGCCTCATTGAAAATCTTTACAAGCCCAGCATTTGTTGTTAAATCAAGCGAAACTCCTACGTCCTCAGGAACAATAATTTTTGTATTACCTGTCCTTTTTTTAATAGAAAGACTATTGCCAGAAGGTTTAAAAGTAACATCATCAAGATCAATGATATCATTTTGATTTTCATTCATGATTGACTCAGATTCATCTTGAGAAATATCTTCGTAAGAAAAATTTCTTACTCCTCCTTCTCGTGGATTATTTTTCCAAAAAACGATGCAAGCAATCGTAGGGAAGATAATTGCTAACCAGAACCATCCAACTGTGAAGAGAATCATTACCGATATTGCCCAAAAAATGAAACTTATGATACGTAATACACGCGCACGCGAACGAGTCGCCAAGATAGTAAAGAGAATAGCTAAAGCTAGAACTACCCACATACGCGGTGTACTAATCACATGAAAAATCAATCCTAATACAATAAAAATTTCTATAATAAAGATTGCTTTCAATTTTTTATTCATAAATCTATTGTACCAAAAAAAAGCTTACTTTTTCTCGGACTTAAGACTTAAATTTACTTAAGCAAAATAGAGAAAAAATACTCCATTCATTAAGATGAAGCATTCTTTAAATTACTTAATAAAAAAATTTTTATCATATCCCATAAGATTGTTCAAAAAGATTTCTACCAGCTTGACTTCTTAACTCCTGGAATCTTACCTTCATGCGCCAATTTTCTAAAATTAACTCGTGACATACCAAATTTTCGCATGTAGGCTCTGGGTCTTCCGTCAATTCGATCTCGCATTTTCATTCGATTGGGGTGAGAATCTTTAGGCAGTTTTCTGAGAGCTTCATAATTTTTTTCTTCTTAAGTTTCTGTCTAAGCTCTTGATATTGAGCAACTAATTTTTGTTGCTTTTTAAATTTAGCAATTTTTGATTTCTTCGCCAAAATATTATCCTTTCATTTATTAATTTAGTTAACCAGTTAAGTATATATCATAAATAAAACAATGTCAACTGGTTAACATTATTTTATTTTCTCTATTTTAATTAGCGACTAAAGCTCCTCCTTGACTTGAAACATAGTCTTGGGCATTCTCCTTATTTATTTTTACTAGACTCCCTTTAGTATCCACTCCATAAGTTTCACTTTTTTCACCTTTGATAGTTACCGTCGCAGAAGGCATATAATATTGGTCAGTTTGACTTCCAAAATAGTTTTCATAAGTAATGACACTTTGATCAAGCTTATCAGTGACAGACTCATCATTTGCTTGTCTCATTATATTTTGAATAGCCAAATCCACATTTTTTGGTATGAATTCATAACTTCCACCATCCACCATTTGACTTACTCCTTGATATTGAACAGAAACTACTTTGTTAAGACAATCTTTATAAGCCATAAGTGCGGTCAAATTAGCAAGATTTATTGAAATGTTCGTTTTAAAATCTGATGAAATATCATTTAAAAATGATTGATATTTAAAAACACTATTAAGACTAAGCATCTTGTTCATTAATTCAGTCATAACTTCTCGTTGATGAGCGGCGCGTCCATAATTCCCATTAGCTAACGTATCTCTATCTCGGACAAAAACTAAAGCTTGTTCTCCGTTGATGAGCTGCTTAGGATTTCCTGAAAGATAAGGAACATAAGCTTTATATTCAGGTTCTGTATTTGAGATATAAATCGCTCCACTATCTACAATTTTATCTGAACCAGGCAAAGTTATTTTACCTGAATCAGTCCCTTGATAGACATCTGAGCCATTAGTATCATTAACAACTTCTACTCCTCCAACGTCATTCACAAGATTTACTAAACCGTCCATATTAACAATCATAAAATTATTAAGATTAAGCCCTACTTGATTACCAATCGTTTTCATGGCATAAGTGACAGCAGATGATAACCCACCATTATTAAATCCTAAAGGATAAGCAGCATTCATTTTTTGAGTAGATTGAATTTTTCCAGATGCATCTTCAATATTCGTCATCGTATCTCGTTCCACTGAAATAATAGTGGTTGTTTTTGTCCGAGGATTCAATGTTAAAATAATTTGAGAATCTGAATTTCCATTCCATGAATCTGCCCCACCTCGACTATTATCACCAGTATCCACTCCCATAAGCAATATAGTTAGTGGTTTTTTTGCAGATATACTAGAACTTTTTATTTTTGTATTTACATGAGTTTTCGTTAATGTTTTCTCTGCTTGAACATAGATAACCGCACTAACTGCCACGACTAAAATAACAAAAAGGGACATAAAACGAACAAAATATACCTTTTTAGACCTTTTTATTTTTTTCTTTTGTCTAATTTCTTTTCTTTTCATATCAAGAATACTTCTTTCTTTTGTTAAAAATTATAACTTACTTAAACTCTTTAATTTTTCGTCAGCCGAGCTATTCAAAACCAGTCCTACTGCCAAAGTTGAAATTAAAAATGATGATCCACCTTGTGATAAAAAGGGAAAGGTGACACCTGTTTCTGGAACCAAACCAATTGCTCCACCTAAATTGACAAAAACTTGTATCAGCAAAAAAGATGAACAACCAATTGAAATCATTGAATTAAATGGATCTTTTGCCCGCATCCCCACCAAAAGCATTCGGGTAATCATGAAAAAAATGACAGCTAGGATTATAATTCCACCAATGATTCCCAATTCTTCTACTATTACTGAGAATATAAAATCTGTATGAGCTTCAGGCAAAAATCCTTGTTTTTCAATCGAATTCCCCAGTCCTCTTCCAAACCAGCCACCATCTACAATCGCATAATATGAGTTAGCAAGTTGATGACCCGAAGAAGCCAAGTCAGTAAAAGGATTAACGAATGCTTTAAATCGTGCATTAATATAAGAACCTGGAATCAAATCGCCTCCACTGATAAAAAGAAAGAGCAAAAAACTAAGACTAATCGTAAGCAACATCTTCCCATAACCTGAAAACCATCGCCAAGAAATTCCACTTGCACCAATCATTATCAAGGCTAAGAGCCCAATAATTGCTGTATTTCCTAAATTAGGCATACTGAGTTCCACTATCATTAGTAAGATAATCGGAAATCGCCATCCCCCTACAACTTTTTTTATGAGATTGTTACCCTTAAAAATTGCTTGAATATCATTTTTCTCAATCTCTTCTTGTCTGTTAGAAAAGATAGACGCAAGAAACCAAACAGTAAAAAGTTTTGCAAATTCAACAGGTTGAATGGTTCCGATCCCTGGTAAGGGAATCCATCCATGCGCTCCATTCGCTGATGTATTAGGTCCAACCCTTGAATAAATCATCAGCAAGATAATAATTAGAAAAATTATTTTTAAAATCTTTTCATTTTTTATAATTCTTAATTTTACTCGATAAGTAATAATTAAAGCCACAAAACTTATAATTATAAAGACTCCTTGAGAAATTGCCAATCGATAAGGAGATAGTCCTCGGTTAATTTGATAGGGGACAGTTGCTGAAAACACCATGAGTAAGCCAACAGCTGAAAGAATCAAATAAGGAATCAAAATAGATAAATCTAAAAAACTATTTTTTGTAATTTTTTTATCCATAAATGAATCCCCCTTTGTTAATTTTCCAAATGAACGACAAGAGTATTTCTAGTTGCAAATCAATGAATAACTTTTTCTTTCTTATTTTCTTATTTTTTATTGTTGTATGAATTAATATTTTTGTCATCGGCTTGTACCTCAATTTCTGATTTATAGTAGATTTTGATTGTACAGCTCTAACTCAGAGAACTAGATTAGATTGAAGTGATAAAAATGCTTGTCCACTTTTATGCTATCTTTCTTTCTATAGCTCCCAGGGTCTGAGCCACTGTTATTCTGTGCTTCCATTTTCACCACCTCCTTTTTTATAAAAAAATTGCCTACGCCGGTTGAACGTAGACAAGGTATGATTTCAAAAAGATACACTATCAAGTGAACTAAAGTACCCAGTATCGTTCAAGCTTTAGCTCCGCAGGGCGATGTTGTTGCACTATTTCACGCCTTCTTTTTTCGACGTGAACTGTTGGCCCTCTCATCGTGTCTCCACGACTCTGCGGCAGCAACCCGTATCCCTGTGGTAGCCTCACCTACCGATGGTTAGAAAATCTCTAACCAAAATTGCTTAAATTAAATTTTCAAAATATTTCCTAAGCAAAAAAATTATAACACGACCTATACTTTTAGTCAAATAACAAATGCATTACCTAAATTAAATGTTTTTTTATTGGTTTAAACCTCTTGTTATGACTAAGTTTTTAGAAATTAGAACTAATAAAAAAATATTATTTTTTAAAATAAAATACCAAAGATTAAAATATACAGACAAAAAGCTTATAATTGAATAATGAATTTCGTTAATAAATAAAAAACTCCCTAGTCAATGCTGACTAAGGAGTCTTTTATTATATTTATCGAATTCCCAAAGCAATACGGGCATAACGACTCATTTTATCAACTGTCCATGCTGGATACCAAACCAAGTTCACCTTGATTTCACCAACTTCTGGCACTTCTTTCAAAGCATCATGAATTTGTTCAGTCAAAAGGTCCGCCAAAGGGCAACCCATTGTTGTCAATGTCATTTTAATTTCTGTAAATCCGTTATCTTCAAAGCTAATTTCATAAACTAATCCGAGGTTGATAATATCAATCCCAAGCTCTGGGTCAATGACGTTTTCAAGGGCAGAGAGAATTTTGTCCTTGATTTCATTCACTTGCTCTTCTGTGTATTTATCTGCCATTTTATCTCCTTAGGCTGTCATAAAAAGCAAAACTTTAAAAGTTGAACGAATGTGCTTTCTAGGACAAATCCAAATTGTCAAATTCTTTTTACAGCTTTATTTTACCAAATTTATTTTAAAATTTCTAGATAAAAAATTACTGACAGAAAAAATTTATTCATAAAATTTTCTGTCAGTAATTTATTTTATGCAAAACGCGAGAATTTCTTGAAGAAACTCAACATGAAAGTAAAGAGAGCGATAATAACCACAAATAGAATTGCTTCTGGTAAAATTGCTCCATTCAAACCAATGGTTTCGCGTAACATTTTTAAACCATAAGTCATTGGTAACCAAGGACTGATGACTTGATATATTTTAGGCGCCAGTTGTAAGGGGTAAGTTCCTGCACTCGTCGCCAGTTGTAGAACTAAGACTACAATCATAAGGAATTCACCAATCTTACCTAGAGCCGTTAAGAAGAAAGTATTGATTGCCATGTAAGCGAAGCTGATTAAAAGTACTGACAACAACATTTCCCACAAATGATTTGGTCTCAATCCAAGAAGAGCAACAGCTCCCCAGACGATGATTCCTTGTAAAAGTGCTACCAAACCATTTGTACCAATTTTCGCCAACATAAATTCGCGACCAGATTTCCATTTTTCACCTGAGAAACCAATTCCAATCACAACATTTGTCGCAAGGGCACCAATAAAGAGAGCAACATTAATCATGTATGGTGTCATTCCTGCACCATTTTCTGGTACATTGTCATGGTCAGTATGTTTAAGTTTCAACGGTGCAGCTACTTTTTTAGCATTTTCATTAGAATTATTAGTTGATGAGAGAGTATCATCTGCTTTGGTTAACGCTATTGACAAGTTATTAGCCCCTGTATTTAGCGTTCCCAAACCACTTGTTAAACTTGAACCTCCATTTGCCAATTGTTGTGAACCAGAGGAAATTTGTTGAGCGCCCCCTGCCAATTGATTTGAACCTGAAGTTAAAGTTGAACCATTCGCTTGTAATTGTGACAATCCAGAAACTAATTGCATTGTCCCGCTTTGTAAATCTTTTGATTTACTTGCTAATTGTTGAGCGCCAGCGTTTGCTTGATTAACTCCGTCAGCGTATTGGGCAAAACCAGAAGTTAATTTTTGACTTCCAGAAGTTAACTGGTCATTAAAATTCGTCAAACCAGCATTTAACTGATTGATACCAGGAATAAATTTTGTGTTTACATTAGTGTTTACTTCGTTCAGACCACCTGAAAGGTCAGCAATTATTTGACTTGCGCCTGGAACTAATGTTTTAAGATCAGCAATTTTTCCAAACATTGGTAGTAGACTTGTAAGACTGTCTTGGACTCCTGTAATATTCTTATTTAATGATAGTAAATCGGTTTGAACTGCTCCGGCACCAACAGAATTATCTAATGCATTTCTTATATCTGTTTTCTGACTTTCGCTTAAAGTTTTAAAAGTCTCAGTACTTTCAACTGCTGTCTTAGAGGCCGCCACTTGATCATTAGCTAGATTTGTGACCGTAGCTCCAAGACCTTCCAAGTTTTTTTGGATATTGGCAGCCAAATTTGGGTCAATCGTATTTTTTTTGTAACTCCTGATTTAATTCAGTAAGACCATTTTGTACAGCACTAATATTTTGCTGTTGAGTTTCGGATAAAGTTGTTTTTTGAGCCATTTGACTTAAGCCTTCGGATAGTTGTTGCACACCCGATTGCAATTGACTCACCGCTTCTGACCCTTGAGAAATTTGTGAAATTCCTGCTGACAGCTCTTTTGATTTATCAGCCAGCGTTTGTGTACCTGCTGCTAATTGTTGCGTTCCACTGACAAATTGGTCAGCACCAGAAGAAAGTTGTTGTCCCCCATTGGCAGCCTGATTCACTCCTGATACATATTTATTTAAGCCTGAATTCAAATTATTTGCGCCGTCAGTAAAAGTTAAACTTGATGAAGATAAAGTATTCAAATTACTACTTAATTCTTTTGAACCATCCAATGCTGAAGAAGTTCCATCAGCCAATTTATTTGAACCGTCAGAAGCTTCTTTCATTCCTGACTTCATATCACCAAGCTTAGCAAAAATTTCTTTGGTGTAAGTTTCTGTGATATTTTTAGAAACCTCTGATTTCAGCTGATTCATCGCACTTTCGCTCATTTTTGATGAAATATAGTTATGACCACGTGTTGTTTGATAATCTAACTGGACCGTTTTGGGTTTCTTATTCATTAAAGTCGTTGCATTTTCTGAAAAGTTTTCTGGAAAAGTGATAACCATGTAATAATCACCTTTTTTTATCCCTTTAGAAGCTTTATCCTCTGAAACAAAATGATAATCTAAATCCTTTGATTTTTTCATTTCAGCAATGACATCATCACCAAGTTTGAATTTTTTACCGTTCAATTCAGACGTCTTGTCTAAATTTACAACTGCTACCGGTAAGTCATTAAGTTTACCATAAGGGTCCCACATAGAACCTAAGAAAATATAGTTATAAATTGCTGGTACAAGTGCCAATGCGATAATAACAATAATAAAAAATTTGTGCTTTAAAATGGCTTGCCATTCTTTTTTTAACATCTTTTCCCCTTTCTTTATGGACAACACGTCCAAAAACTGTTACAATACGTATTATAAACTTTTTAGAAAATTTGACAATTATTATCCATTCAGTTTTGGACACATCTTTAAATTTGTCTAAATAGAGCACTTACATTCTAAAAAGGACGGAGGTCCCCCTATAATGTCCAATGACAGCAGAAAAGATCGTACAAAACTTCAATTACGAGATGCCATGATTCAACTTTTAGGCGAGAAATCTTTTGACCAAATTTCAACGACTGAACTTGTGAAATTAGCTAAAGTTAGTCGTAGTAGTTTTTATACTCATTATCAAGATAAATATGACATGATTGAAGCCTATCAACGTCGACTTTTTGAGACTATTCAATATGTCTTTGAAAAAAATAACGGAAATATTCATGCAACGATGCTTGAAACTTTTGAATTTCTAAAAGGAAATCAAATCTATGCCGCTCTTCTTTCGGAAAATGGTAGCAAAGAAATCCACCAGTTTATGTTGCAAAAACTCAAAGAACTTATTCAAAGTTCCTTTTTCCCTCAGTCTAAACATCTTAAATTAGGAAAATTAGGGGAAATTTATGCGACAACCTACTATGCTAATGCTATTTTTGGAACTACTCAATCGTGGATTCGTCGAAAACAAAAGGAAACACCCACTCAAATTGCTAATCTATTAGTTGAGCTCATAAATTAAAAAACGGTTCTTTTTGAAGAATCGTTTTTTATCATTCTATTTGGAAAATAATAGCCATTAACAGGTGTTAATCATGATGCTGAACTTCCAAAATCATATTGCTCAATGTTTCAATCACCATATCTTCATCAGATAGTTCTTGTTTCGTAGCCAATTTTAAAGCTTTTCCAGCTCTAAATACCGGAATATTTTGTTCGCCTACTAAAATTTTTTCTCTTGAATGAACATCATGACTGACTCTGGCTGCACGTTTACGAACTTCAAAAGTTCCAAAATTTGAAATATGCACGGGAGTCCCTTCAGAAATATAGTAAGTGATTGCCTCGACAAAGGCATTGATTGCCTTTGCTGCATTCACTTTTGAAAGTTCTGTACGGTCTGCTACATAATCAATTAACTCCTGTTTCGACGCCATTAACTCATTCCTCCTATTCTCTACATTCCCCTATCATCCTTTTCTTCACTAACTCTAGTGAATTCTTTTGTCATCATATAAATCTTCATAAAAAATCCTAGCTTTCGCCAAGATTTTTTGGTTATTTTACAACCATAACATTGCAAGGCGCATGATTAACAACATAACTTGTCGTCGAACCGACTAACATCCTGTCTAATAATCCCTTACCATTTGAACCGACTACAATCAAATCCAATTCAAATTGCTTTGCAAAATTAATGATTTCTTTCTTTGGATTTCCTGTAAAGGCATGGACTTCAAACTCAACTTCATCATTAATCAGAGCCTCGACTTCAGCAATAATTTCTTTAGATTCTGTTTCTAAATCATCCAAATTAATTGCCAAAGCATAAGGAGTTCCCCGAAGTCTTGTTTCGTCTTTAACATGTAAAACAAATAATGAAGTTTTATTTCTTTTGGCAATGGCGACTGCTTCGTGAATTGCTTCTTTCGATTGGTCAGAGCCATCAACTGCAACTAAAATTTTCTTGTATTCATCTCTCATTGTAAACGCCTCCTTTACTATATTCTATGATAAAATATTTAAGAAGTCCAACTAAACACTCACTATATTTTTAGAAGAAACTTTTATTTTTAAGACTTCTTTTCCAATTTTACTTAGAAGTAAAAATATAATTTTATGAAAATATTAAATCACTTTTTTTGATATTCTGATTTCTTTATGCTACAATTTAGTTGGAATTTCGTTATGAACCAATTTGGTTCCCTTTCGTATAATAAATAAAGAAAGGAGAATGTACTATGACATTCACTAACAAAAACAAATTTTTCCAATATACAGTAACTCTAGATACTTCTCATAATATCTTTAGAGCATCACTTGTAAATGATTCAAATATTTATGGTGCTGGAGATACTATTGAAGAAGCTGTACAAAACTTAGAACAATTAGTTTAAGGAGAAAAAAATGGGCGAGTATCCCAATCGATAAAGGCATCTACTTTAATTTTGAGAGTAGGTGCTTTTGTTATACTTTAAATAAAAAAAGCTGCTCAATGAGCAACTCCCTTTTTAGTTTCTCTCAGTTACTACTTCTCCACTTGCCTTCTTGTCATTCTTCCAAATAGAAAAGAATTTTCCATATAAAGAAGTAACCAAATAGAAAGTAATAGTTAGAAGCATTGCTAAAGAACTTGCAGAATAGCCATCCATAAGTGCTGTTGCCCATAAAATAATCATGACCACATCAGATAAGAGCCAAAGTGAGTAACTATCCCCATAACCTCTAACAACCAAGATTGAAGCCGCAGCTCCAATAATTAAAGTAATAGCATCCCATAAAGGATTGGTGTCTCCAAGTTTTGTATAAATGGTTGTAATCGGCCACCAAAGAACCAACATACTGATGATTGTCAAAATCCATCCTTTTGTCTTCATGAATTTGACCCCATTTTCAATTCGATGTCCCCAAGTTTTCCAAGTGAAAATCAATGGCAAGTCAATCAGCAAAACAAAAACAATTTGATCTAAAACAGAGGCATAGTGACCAGCAGTCCAGTTAATATAGATATAACCAAAAGCACTAATCAGTCCCAAAAGACCATTAATTGGTTTTCCAATCATCATGTAAACTGTACATGCCGACCCCATTAAGGTAGCAATCAAAGTGATTACTGATAAAACCGTAATTGTTGACGTTAAAAAGAAAGCCAACTGTACTCCTATGATAAACGAAAGCATGATACTTCCGGCTGTATTAATTGATTTTAGCTCATCTTTGAGCCATTTGAGATAATTTTTCATTCTCATCCCCAATCTAAGAACGTCAAAAAACGTCCACTAAAAATTATATCACGAATAAAAAATTGTCAGACGCTTCCAAATATATTCTTTAGATTTTTTTGAGACCAACCATTACCAATTTTGTTCCATAAAAATTTTATTTATCTCTAATAAAGTTGCATAAATAAAAAAAGCCGAAATTCGTCGGCCTTTTCGTTTCTATTTATCCCATCTGTAATAGTGAATCATTTTGATGAACCCAACAATTAAAAACTCGATTCCAAGAAGTAACCACAAAGTTACCCCTCCCCAAAGTGGAGAAAATACTAAAGTAAAACCAGCAATAATACTAATTACACTTAAGAAAATCCCCCAGAATTTACTATTGAAATTAGTCAAAACTGTAAGAGTTACAATTCCATCTACAATCCAACTAATCCCCACAAAAATACCAATAAGGACAAAAAGTGATTCTGCGGCTGCATTCAAATCTGAAAAGACAAAAATTCCTGCAAATAAGTAGATAAATCCCAACAAGAGATGGGAAATTCTCCAGAAATTTCCTTTTTCTTCACTTCTTTTGACTAGATTTGCTCCAATATAAATGACACCCATAATTACGAGTGCTACCCCTACAAGAGCTGCGACAATAGCTGCTGTTTTTGTAGGTAAGAATAATATCAATAAACCAATAATAATTGAAATTATTCCACTAAATCCGACTCCGCGTCGAAGTTTTTCAAAATCTGTTAACATAACTTTACCTCCAAAAAATATTCTTCAATTCTCATTTAATTATAACATAATGAATACAGTATCTTGTCCTTGATGATTAAAAAATTACGCTTCCTTATCTTTAAGCAAGTTATTATTTTTATTATTAGTCTTCTTAAAAAAATTAATTCAAAAAAAGGAGTACTTAAACTCCTCAAAAATTTTCAAATGATAAGATATAAAATCAAATTTTTATTGTTAGTAATTTCAATTATCTTTTTTATTTGTCACTTTTATCCCTTTACGCTCCGGACTTTTCCATGTTCCAGACCCCAAACCTAGAATAGTTTTTACTGCTGGAACAAAAGTCGTTACAATGGTTAATGCATTCATTACCCAGTAAAAAAGCATATAAAGTGGAGCAAATAATAGATATTTTACTTTTCTTCCACGGTCATCAACTATTAATGAAGCGACTAATTGAAAAGTCCCCGAAATCATTTCAAAGCAAACAAAAAGAAAGGCCATCGTTAACATGTGATAAATCCGTTCTAAGTTTCCGGTAATGGCAAATTGAAATAAAGACCAGATAAAAATTGCTGACGAAATCCAGAAAAAGAATGACCAGATAATGCTGAAACTTTGGTCAATAAACATAATTGTTCGGCCAACATTGTCAAAAGGGTGTAAAAATACTTTTTTAAAATTAGTCAGCCAAACCTCTGTTCCACCTTTGGCCCACCGTTTCCTTTGACGATAGAGCATTTTCAGAGATTCTGGAACCTCCATAAAGAACATAATACGGGGCGCGAACAATGATAACCAACCGTCCATTTGATGGTCCCAAGCAATACTAATATCTTCTGTGGCTCTATCTTGTCGAAACAAACCGACATCAATTAAGGCATCTTTTCGATACATCGTATTTGCACCACTATAGGCATAAATACTCCCTAGCACACCAAGTTGAGTCCGTTTAATAATTCCTACAATACTAGAAAATTCAACTGTTTGAGATTTCGCAATCAATTTTGCACGATTCTGAACATCCATGTTAGCTGTTACTGCTGAGATGTTAGTAGAATCTTGTCGAATAAAATAATTGATATAGCGATTTAAAGAGTCAGGTTCTGGAACAGTATCTGCATCGTTGCTTAAAACTAGTTCTCCTTTTGCAAATCCTAAACCAATATTAAAGGCATGCGCTTTTCCTTTATTTTTTTCAATTCTAATCACGCGCAATTTATCATATTTTTCTTGTAATTCTTTTAAAATTTCGGGGGTTCGGTCAGTTGAACCATCATCAGTAACTAGAACCTCATAATTTTCATAATTAATTTTTGTCATTAAATAATTAAGTGTATCTTCAATGACTATTTCTTCATTATGAGCTGGAACCATTATAGTAACAAAAGGTTCAACTTCTACTGGAATATCATCCCAATCCTTTTGCTTATATTTGAACAAAAAGCTATAACATAAGACTCCAATAAACCAGGCGAATCCGCCTAAAATTGGATAAGTAATTAACACCAGAAATATCAGTGTCAGAATAAAGTCAACAATGCCATTTCCCGTTTGAACAAAACTAATCATTGTTTTCTCCCTTCTGATAAAGTTTTTTCACAAAATCTGTTTCCAAATTTTGCTCTTCTTTGACCGAATAAAAACAAACATTATGGCGAAAATCTTTTGTGCCAAATCGTTCATCATAAGCTTGATTAATTAACTTTCGTCTTACATCGACACGTTCAGCATCGTACTGCTTTTCTTTTTGTAGAAAATGTTTAAAACGATAATTATTCCAAAAAGTTAGGATGATATATAAAATAGCTAGGAAAACAAAAGATAAAGAGAGAAAAATGAAAAGAAATAGAAGTGTAGATTTTTCTTCTCTATAAACAATGATATGATTAAGACCTGCTCGATTTGGAAAAACAAAAGGAAAAATAATCCATAAAAATGGAATGACAACACCACACCATCCTAAAAGAGCAATTATTGTTTGAAAAATTTTACTCCCATAATGGCCTTTTTCAAAATAAGGGTCATAGACTAAAGATTTCTTTGCTTCTTCTCGGCTGATATTTTTTTTCATTTCAGTCCTTTCTGAATTTGATGACTTTGCTGTATTTTATAAACTACGTTTTATTAATTATCTCATTTTCCGTCAGTAAATTCCAATATATTTCGTCTTTTTTTCATTACAATATCTCGCTAATAGATTATCAAGCAACTTTTCAATCTCATATTATAAAAAAACAAAAAGGCTACCCGTGAGTAGTCTTTTATTTTATGCATAATAGTCAGTATTTCTATTATTTAATATGTCCAAATTGCATGAGCATGCTTAAAATATCTTCTGAAAACCAACCTTTTTGTATCTTTCCGTCCTCTACTGTATACATCCCAAAACCATTCGACACGGCATGTTTGTGACTTGCTGGATAACCCATATTCAATAAAACGTTTGACAGAGACTAAAATTTCTTGATTTTCCATGCATCCCACTTTCTTTTTCTTAAACATAATATCGCTTATCATACTATACGACTAAATAAATTTATTTTACTAGTACTAAAGTATTAAAAAAATTCTCTAAAATCATTTCAATGAGCTAGACAGGAAATCATTTATTTAACTAAGAAAAAAAACCGCTCAATAGAGCGGTTAAACTGGTGTATCTTAACGACGACGTTCAGCGATACGAGCTTTTTTACCTGTGAGTGCACGGAGGTAGTAAAGTTTCGCACGACGTACTTTACCGTGACGGATAACTTCGATTTGTTCAACACGTGGAGTGTGAACTGGGAAGATACGTTCTACACCAACACCGTTTGAGATTTTACGAACAGTGTAAGTTTCGTTAATTCCTGAGTTTTTACGAGCGATAACAACGCCTTCGAACATTTGGATACGTTCGCGAGTTCCTTCGACAACTTTTGCGTGAACACGTACAGTGTCACCAGGACGGAAGTCAGGGATATCAGTGCGGAGTTGCGCAGCGTTGATAGATTCGATAAGGTTCATTTTTTTCTCCTCTTGCCCATCATTAAGCAGCATCTAGCAAATTAAGCTCAGCGGATGAACAGTTTTATTAGTATGCAAAAACATACTCAATAAGTATAACAGATTATCCATCCTTTGACAAGTTCTTATTTTTGTTTTATTAGTTAGTAACCAATTTGTTCAATATCAACTTCGGACTGATTAATCATATCCACAACTTTATGAATAAGATACATTCTTTCATCTAGTGCATGAATTTGCTCTGCACAATTTTGTAGTTCACCACTGAGTTGTTCAGGAATTTGTCCATCATATTTATAGCGAACTTTATGTTCCAACGTTGCCCAAAAATCCATTGCCGAAGTTCGCAACTGAATTTCAACTCGGCAGGTTTGTTCACTAAATAGATGTCCTAAATTAACTTCGACAATCATATGATAACTACGATAGCCTGTTTTTTTTACATTTCTTAAATAATCTTTTTCGCTAACAACTGTAAATGCTTCTTGGCTTTTGATAATTTCAACAATCTCATAGATATTTTTAGCATAAGAACAAATAATACGAATTCCTGCAATATCTGATAAATGTTCATCAGCAGCATCAGCGGTCACAGGTAAATCTTTCTTTTTCAGCTTTCCTGCAATACTTTCCGGTGATTTTAAACGATGTTTGATATGCTCAATTGGGTTGATTGCCTCAAAATTATTATAATAGGTATTTAGATTAGAAAGTTGAGTTCTGACAACATCTAAAGCACACTCATATCTGACAAGTTTCTTTTTTAATTTTTCAAATTCTTCTGGTTCAAATCTTGTTTTTAAATAATCTTTTTCCATTTTACTTTAATTCCTATCTAGTCTTATCTTCTTATTAATTTCTTCTCAAATATTTAGTGATTAATAAATTATAATATAATTTCCTTATATTTTTCTTTGACTGGATAATGCTATTTGCTCTAAAAACGATTCACATCATACTTCTAATTATAACATTTCCTGAAAGTTTTTTGTGCGCTTTCTACTGTAAATAATTACTATCAAAAAAGCACCAAATCATTGATGCTCTTATGCAATATTTATTTTAATGTTTTCAATATTTCTAAAAAGTTTTTTTCACTTTCAGAGAGAATAGAATTTTTTTGATAGGCATAATTAATATGAAAGAATTGTTTATCTTCTTCAATAAATGGTACTTTAACTAGATTTTTAAAGTCTTCTGATAAGCGGATATCTGCCATAAGACTGATTCCTAAATTTTTTCTGACAAGCTCTTTTATGGTATGAGCATCATCTAATTTCAAAACTACATTAGCTGATTGATTATATTTTTCGTTTAAACGATTAAAGGCATTAAAGTGGATATTATGCTCTCCCAATAAGATAAAGTCTTCATTAAGTAAATCTTTAAATCCTAATTCTTTTTCATTGGCTAGTGGATGACTATCCGACATAATGATAAAAAATTCTTTTTGAAAGAGTTCTTCTATTTCTAATTGGGGATGCTTAATCTTTTCTAGACTTCCTAAAAGGCTCGAATCTATTTCTTCATTTAAAAGTAGGCTCAAGAGTTCATTAGAACCACCATAAATCATATGTAAGGCATTCAAAAAGTTCAAATTATCTTGCTTTGATAGAAGATATGAACTTATAATTGGCGGAAAACCAACTTTAAAATCTTTCATACTCGAACGATGAATAGCTTTTTTCGTGTGATTTAGTTCAGAGAGAATTTCATTGGTTCTCATTGCCAAAAGTTCGCCCTCCGGAGTTAAATCAACTACCTGATGCGAGGAATCTTTATAAAATAAATCACAGTCATAGTAGGTTTCTAAACGTTTGATTGCGTAAGAAATAGTGGGTTGACTAACCCTGAAATGTTTGGCAACATTGGTGAACGAACGCAATTTTGACAATTGATAAAAATATTCAAGATCTCTTAAATTTAAACTCATGGCTATACTCCTAGAAGCTATTTTAACATAATTTTGTAATTATTCTTAGTGCCATAAGTATTATTGAGCAACTCTAGTTTAATTGTCCATAAACCTTGAGCTTATCTGTTTTGGCTGGATAAAAAACCATTACAATTATTGTAATGGTTTTTATATTCTATGCTGTCTTTTCAAATTTACGATGTTTAAGGGTAAATACAACATCTGATGCTTTGGCAACTTCATTTTCGTGAGTAACCAGAATCACAATTTTATTATCTTTATGAGCAATTTCTTTAAAGAGTTCAACAATTTGAGCTGTTGTTTCTTCATCGAGATTCCCTGTGGGTTCGTCAGCAATAATTATCTCATGATTTAAAACTAATGCTCTAGCGATGGCCACTCTTTGTTGCTGACCACCTGAAAGTTTACTGACAGGTTTATAAATTAGGTCTGTGCTCAATCCTACTTTATTCAACGCTTCTTCTATTGCTGCTTTTTCATTTTCAAATTTTACTGACGAGATTTTTACGGCTGTTTTGACGTTGTCATAAGCACTCATGTAGGTCAGTAAGTTATAAGCTTGAAAAACGGTACTTACTGTTTTTTTACGATAATTTGTTAAATTACTTGATTTGATTGCTTTATTATCAAAAGACATACTTCCAGATTTTGGTGTATCAAGTCCGGCAAGCAGGGAAAGAAAAGTAGTTTTTCCTGAGCCGGATTGTCCTAGAATGGCATACATCGTGCCTTTTTCAAAACTTTCTGTGACATCTTTAAATAGATAGTCATCGGGGTTGCTATAATAATAAGTTAAATTTTCAACTTTTAGAGTCATCTTTGCTCCTCTCATTTTAAAAATTTACTGACAGAATCTGGTGATTATTTTTTTATCAATAACGAAAGCTGTCAGTAAATTATTAGACTGGTTCTTCTTAGAAATCAATTTGTTAAAACTTGTTTAGGATTCAATCTGAGAATTCCAATACTTGCTAGACCGACAGCGATTAGTGTAATCAAAATCGCAATAGCAACAAGAAGTAAAATTTCGCTGACAGAAGTTTTAATATTCAATTTTTCAAGTGCTTTTGCTTCAGAAGCTGATTGTCCAAAGCCAATTGCTCCACCTGCACGCCCCATAAATCCGCCAGCATTTCCTGATGGTCTTTGACCTTCGGTTTTGCCTCCATTTGCTCCTGGAGCTCCTTGCATGTTGCTTGTGCTTGTCGTTGTCTGCGTTGTTTCTTGTTTTAAAAGTTGTTGTCCAACGACATTTCCTACTACATTTCCAGCAGCTGATGCAATACCAACCGAAACAATCATAACCATGAAGAGTTCAAAGAAAAATTGACCAATAATTTTGAGTTTTGATTCTCCAAGACTCATCAGAACACCAATTTCAAAACGACGTTCGCGAACCATGAGCATCACGATAAGCGCTAAGATAATGGCTCCAGCAATTGCTACAATGAGTACAATATTTCTAGCAAAACTTGCAACATTATTCAATGATGATTTTACATTTTGATAAGCTTGGTCATTTTTAGAAACTTGGAAATTACTGTCATTAACTATTTTATTAGCAGCTTTTACAAAAGTATCTGCTTGTGCAGGATTTTCCATGCTATAAGTTGCATTTGATACTTTGCCAGTCGTACCTTTGATAGAATTTGCTACAGAAAGTGCAGTATACATTGTATTCATGTATTGAATTGAGCTTTCTGTCGAGCTACTTGTTGTTGTATAGATACCAACAACAGTCATTTTATATGTTTTGTCATTACTATCTTTGATTGTGAAAGTTGAACCCACTTTTAACGAGTTTTGGCTAGCAAGGGTTGATTCAATGACAACATTGTTCGTCCCCTCATCTGAAGCCTTAATTGCGCGTCCAGAACTAATCTTATAAGAATCTGTGAAGCTTGTACTTGCTGCTAAATCATTTGTCCCACTGATTGTGAAGTCCTCTTGGGAAGCTCCGCCCATTCCTCCTTCACGTCCACCAAATCCACCAGCTGCTTGCGTATCTGTTGATGAACTTGAAGAACTACTACTTGTTGAAACTTTTTCAATACCAGAACTTGCTGATGCTTGAGCCTGATAAGTGAAACTTGCTGATTTTACACCATCAAGTTTGGCAATATTTTCAGCAGTTGTTTCTGAAATCGTTGGTAAATCAATATTAAATCGTTTACCTGCTTCAGAAGTATCACTTGAACTGCTACTACTTGAACTTGATGTTGCACTATTTTGTGCTTCTTTGATAACATTTTGCATGTTAACAGAGAGTGACACGGTTGCTCCAGCTGATTTTTTAGCATTATCAATAGAAACATTAGCTGCACTATTAATAATTAATCCTGAAAGTACAAAAATTAAAATTGCTGAAAAGGCAACAATTAAAAGTATTGTCCGTCCAATTTTGGCTTTAGTGAAAAGCCATGCACGTCTTATAAAATCCATATTTTCCTCATTTCTGAGTCTTCTTCTGATAGACTCTTTTTTGTAAGTCGATTTTAAGCACGTCAGTCAATTTATTAAAAATAAAGACAGAAAGAATGATTGGCTCAACGTCCTTAAAAACCACTTGGCCCTTTATGCTGATGCAGTTCCACTTTCGTCACTACTTTCTTGTGTCGTTCCTGAATTACCTGACTGACTGTTAGAACCACCCGTAGTCGCACCGCTATTAGTGTCTGGACTCCGTCCATTTTGTCCAAAGCGATTTTGCATTTGTTCTTGAAAATTATTTTGCTGTGATTGATTACTTTGGCCCTTACCAATGAAAAAGCCACCTACTCCACCAACAATTAATGTTAGTAATGAAACAAAAATAATTTCTTTCCCCTTTAAAAGTTTAAGAACATTTTTCATTTTGGAATCCTTTCTTTTCTTGATAAATTGATTATAATTGTTAAAACTTAATTTCAACCCAAGTAAAACTTAAGCTTTTCTAAAAGTTAAATAATATTTTCTTGAGCATTCTGTCAGTAAAATATTAACTTTAAAAAATAAAAAAAGTCGCTCACAAGAGCGACTTTTCACTGACCATTCTGTCAGTAAATTTATTAATTAAAAAGCAAAGTAAATACAAAGCGCAATTACTGATAGCACTGCTGTAAATAACCAGAAGACAATGTCAATTTTCCATTCTGACCAACCAGCTGCTTTTCCAGAAAATCCACCGAGTTCAAAATGATGATGAATAGGAGTCATTCTAAAAATACGTTTACCGCCTGTTTTCTTAAAATAAGCAACTTGTAGCATCACTGAAAGTGTTTCAACGACATAAACCGCACCAATTAAAAGCAAAGTCCATTCGGCATGAAGTAGGATTGATACAATTGCAAGAAAACCACCCAAAGCCAACGAACCAACATCACCCATGAAAATTTTTGCTGGTTTGTGATTGAAGACAAAGAATCCAAGCAAACCACCAATGACTGACAAGATAATTAACAAAACATCATACTGGTGATGTGCTACTGCGATAACTGCATAAGCTGTCAGTGAAATCGCAACAGTGATTGAGGCAAGACCGTCGATTCCGTCAGTAAGATTGACCGCATTTGACCAACCTACAAGCCAAATAATAATGAAAATTGAAAAGAAAATCCCAATATTAAATTCCCAACTTAAAAGATGAATAATATGTGATTTTTCGCCATGACTGTAAATGAAATAGGAAACAATCCCAATTAAAATTTGAGCCAACATTTTTTGTTTGGCAGTCAAACCTTCATTAATTTGTTTGAATACTTTCAAAAAGTCATCTAAGAAGCCAATGACAGCATACATGGCAAAGACCCACCACGCAGTAATAAAAGCTGGACTAAATTTGCCAAAAACCAAAGCGGCAATTAATGAAACTACTAAACTCACAACAACGAAGACAAAACCACCCATTGTAGGAGTCCCAGCTTTACTAGCATGCTGTTTTACATCTTCAAGGGTTGGTTGCCCACCCAATTTTTTCTTGTGGAAGAACATAATGAAGCGAGGAATACCAATGATTGTTATAATCATTGTAATTACCGCCGCCACTATCCCATTCAATAACATTTTCTTCTCCTAATTTTTGAAGCTCCACATAGACTAGTGTCTGTGGAGCCTCAATCAATAATTTTTAATTTCCCATTTTAACAGTTAGAGTTTGACCTTTTTTAACATTGGTAGAAGTTTCGATACTCTGAGTCAAGACTTTATTTCCTGACCCTTCATAAGTTACTTTAATTCCAAACCAATTAGCCAATTGCTCAACTTCTTTTTTCGACCAATCATACATATCAGGCATCACCTGATCTTTATCATTCGTCAAAAGTAAAATTCGTGAATTTGCTGAAACTTTTTCACCTTCGGCAATCGATTGAGCAGTTACTTTTGCCCCTGTCCCGATAATAACCGGACTAAGGACAGTACGGCGTAAGCTATCAGCAGTATCTCCTGAATCTTTGCCTTTATAATTCTCAATGGTCACTTTACCAGCTTTAGTATCAGTATCAGCACTAACTGATAAATCATTTTTCATTGCTTCAGCACTTGTTAACAATGGATTTGCCACTCGAGCAATATATTTAAGTGTCCAACTTTCTGTAGGAATTTTTACATTCATATAGAAAATAAAATCAGGATTCTTAGCAGGATACATCACAACAGCAGAGTAAAGGTAATCTTGAGAACCTGTCATATAACCACCCGTTGTTGAGGCAATTTGGGCTGTCCCCGTTTTAACTGCAGCCGGTTCACCATTGACCATAAATAAAGGACCAGCAGCAAGATTTTGCTCAGAATCACCACTTGTTGAATAAGATGTTCCGTAAACAGGGTCAGTATTTACTGTTAACATCAAATCACGCACACCACTTGCTGCATCATTAGAGACCGGATGTCCAACAACTTCTGCTTTAGAAGTCAAACTTGTTTTTGTATTCGGATCTACTACTTTGCTGACAATATGTGGCTCAAGCATTGTTCCATTTCCAGCAATAGCCGTCCAACCTCTAATCAATTGAAGTGGAGTAACCGCAACCCCTTGACCAAATGAAGATTGAATTTGCGAAACGGCATTTGATGAAGGAAGGGCTCCCGGATTTTCACCATCTAAACCGGCTCTTACTTTAAGACCAAATTTAAATTTATTAAGATAACTTCCCCATAAAGCATCTCCCATATTCATTTCAATTTTACTCATCCCAATATTTGAAGATAAAGCAAAACCTTGAGCATAGGTTACGGTTTCTGGCAAAGTATAACTTTTATTTTCTGTTACATCCCAGTCATTAATCGTTGTATCATAAACTTGAAGTTTCCGTTGGTAAGTTTCATTAAGATTTACTTTTCCACTATCAAGCGCTCCAGCCATCAAGAAAGTTTTAAATGTTGAACCCGGTTCAAAGGCTGATTGTGAGAGCAAACTGTTCCAAGTGAAATACTTTTGTTTCTCAGCATCATTGATCGTTGTTGCCGTATAGGTTGGACGTTGACTTGTTGCTAAAATCTCACCGGTATGAGCATCAACTAAAGTTCCTGAAAGTTGTTGTGCTCCAGTATCCGTAGCCGCCTTGTCCATATATCCTTCAAGATTTCTTTGAAGTTGTGCATCAAGTGTAGTATAAACGTCTTGACCATTTTTAACAGGTTCAATGACTTTAGTTGTTCCTGGAATTGGGCGACCATAGATATCTTTTTGATAAGTTTCTTTACCATTTTCACCACTCAAAACATTATTGAAGGCTTTTTCCAAGCCCATATCACCCTTGAGAGCTTGAGTCCCATTTTCATCTTTAGGACGAGCAATACCAATAAATTGAGAAGCAAAATTTCCAAAAGGATAAGAACGAGAAATATTTGCCGTGAAACCAAGTCCAACAATTTTTTCATTCTCAGCCGCTTTTTGAATATCCTTCATCTGTTCAAGAGTGATATCACTCCCTTTATTCCCAAATTGGACTTGTTTCAATTTAGAATTGAGCTGCTTTTTAATTAAATCACGGTCAATTTTAAGTTTACTATTCAAGAAATCTTCAACTTTGGTAAAATCTTTCTTATCAATATAAAGAGGATTTCCGTTTGAATCAACCTGTGTTTTATCAATTACAGCATAAATTGTATAGGTGCTTGAGTCTACCGCAATGGCCGCACCTGTACGGTCATATATTGTCCCACGCTTCGCCTGAACCGTTACTGTGCTTTGATAGTTGCTCTTGGCCATCGTTGTAAGATTGGTTCCACCGACATGATTGACGGTAATTAGCCAGACAAAACGAAATATAAAAACCGTAAACAGCGCAATAGCTAGGAAAAACAGGCTCTTACCTACTCGTTTACGATTTCTTTCTGTACTCCAATTCGTTTTTCGGGCATTTCGTGATACTTTTCTAAAAGGAAAGAAAATTAGTTTTTTTAAAAATTTTATCATTTCGTTGCTTTCAATACATTAGAAGGATTTTGTTTTAAATCAGCTTTATTCGCCGTATCAAGCACTTTAGTACCTGATGTTAAATCTAAAATTTGTTGATCATACTCAGTTTTTCGGGTTGTTTCTTGAGAAATTTTTGAACGTAAGTCCATTGTATTCCCTTGAACTTCAAGTGTCTTAGTCTTAACATAAAGTAGACCAACAGCCAACACTAAAGCAGCAACTACCATTGTCAGATAGAATACCTTTTCAACACCAGAAAACTTTTTAAACTTACTTGCTAGAACTTCTGGCGCTAAAGTTTCTGTATCAATAAGATAACTATCTTTTTTCGCCGCAGTTTCTATATCGAAGTATTCTTTAGGCTGTGCTGCCATCTTTGCCTCCACTCGTTTATCTTACTAAAGAAATTCAGCTTACTCTCTTCACCATTGAAAAGAGAAAAGCTAAATATTGTTATTTCATTTATATAAGACATCCAAAAACAATCCTCAAGTGGGAAAACCCTCTTTATTAGACCAACTTGTTATTTGATTAATCTCTTTGTTTTTGCGCTACTCTTAATTTTGCACTATGAGCTCGATTATTAAATTCGAGTTCTTCTTCGCTTGCAAGAACTGGTTTGCGATTAATCAATTTTAGTTTAGCTTCCATATCTTTAGGAAGCATCGGTAATCCCTTAGGAACATTAACTGTACTATATTCTTTGAAAATTGTTTTTGTTAAACGATCTTCTAAAGAATGGAAAGTAATTACCGAGATTCGACCATCAACTTTTAATAAATCAATGGCTTGTTCGATTGATTCTTCCGCTGCTCCAAGTTCATCATTTACTTCAATACGAATCGCTTGGAAAATGCGTTTGGCTGGATGCCCTTTTTTCTTGAGTTCTTTTTGAGGCAATGCAGATTTTATTAAATCTGCAAGCTCAATTGTTGTCTCAATAGGTTTAATTTTTCTTGCTTGTTCAATCTTACGAGCAATTTGTTTAGAGAATTTATCTTCGCCGTAGCGGAAAAAAATGCGAACTAATGCTTCGTAAGGATATTCATTTACAACTTCATAAGCAGAAAGAGTTTGATTTTGGTCCATCCGCATGTCTAATCTTGCCTCTTTTTTATAAGAGAAACCTCGTTGACTATCATCGAATTGTGGGCTGGAAACTCCTAAATCATAAAGAATTCCATCAATTTTCGTGACTCCTAATTCAGCTAAAGCTGATTTAAGATAGCGAAAATTACTTTTAATCAATGTTACTTTATCTTCTGCAAGTTGCTCACTTAAGCGTACTTTTGCGTTTTCATGAGCAGTTTCATCCTGGTCAAATGAATAAAGATGACCATTAGTCAGTTTACTAAGAAGATACTCACTATGTCCTGCGCCACCTAGTGTCGCATCAACATAAATTCCATTTGGCTTTACTTCAAGCATATCTACGGTTTCATGTAGTAAGACTGTATCATGCTTAAATGCTATTGTTTTTGGCAAGAGCGCCGTCCTCCTTGTATACTTACAGTTTATTATATCACTTTTTTTCTATTTTTGTAGTAGTTTACATGATTATGTAAAGATTTTTTTAATGAAAAGGCTTACGTGAACTGCATTTGTATCTATTACTGGCTTCTTTGATGTCAATTCAATTTACAAGTTGTGTAAACATGACTTTTTATAGTTTAACAATTAATACTAAAAATAGACTGAAATTAATCAGTCTATTTTTTCAAATAAAGAATTTTTTTTATTTGTTTTTAATTCTCCTGTCGCCATTACTTCTACAAGAATTAAACTCAATACTGCAATCATTAAAAGTAAAAATAAGAGATATTGAACTAATTGATAGTGACCAGTTGTATATGTTATTTTTAATGTCTTCGTGAACATTTGATAAAAAATTAATATTCCACTTGTTCCACCTAATAAAAGTGATAGTCCTAAATTACTCAAACCAGCATCTCTTAAGCGTCTTACATGAATCGTAAGTTGTGGGAAAAATGTTCCTAAGATAAATAGGAAAAAGAACAAACGCAAGACCATACTACCAATAAAATTGTAGCCAAACATTATTTGTTCAAATTGATTGAAAAGATAGATTAAAAACAGAAAAAGAATAACGGTCAGCCCCCAAAACAGTTGCATCCACCAAAAATTTCTTCTTGTCGTTCTTCCGCGAAATTCAAAGTAATTTTTGAAATAGTCCTTGAATATACCTGATAATGTCTTTGTCTCTGGTAAATTATTAAATTCTTGAGAAGAATTAATCTCGTATTCCTTGAATTTTAAAGCTCTAGGCGAACTTGGAAATAGGTTAAGTATCAAGAGCACAAGAGTTCCTAGACCAAGGATAAAATTAAGAAAAATAAGTCCCCAAGGTAAATCTGCATCATTCAATCTCCGAACAGTTAGAGCAATGAAGGACAATAAACTTCCAAAGAAATATAGATTAAATATTAATTGAAAGAATGAAGCAAAAGTTTGCCATAAAGTCGTTAGTTGATAAAAATCTAGTAGATTAAAGAAATGATAAGCTTTAAACAAGATGACAAATATTATGATATGAGTTAATAAGGCTGACCAAAAATCTTTACGACTGGTTTTTTTATTGAAAGTGAAAGCTCCCAGCCAAAATTTTTTATAAGCTTGAACCATATTTTACCTCTCTATTTTTTTAATTATTCATAAGTTCTTGAATCATCTTCTTCGTCAATGCCATATTTGGTTGGAAAAAGGCAAAGAATATAAATAATGAAATTGATAAATCCAACAAAATAACCCATTTTTGCTAGAAGATCTTGATGAATAAACATTGTAACCAGCCCATAAATTGCAGCTACTCCAAAAACAAGAGCAATCCACCAAGGAAACCTAGCATCACGTAAACGACGAGCTGTCAAACTGATATTAGGAACAAGAATAGCTAGGCCAATGAGAGCTGTAACAATAATTATTACTAATGCTCCACCCGTGGGCTTGGCATATAAGTCTGTCACCTGTTGAATAATTTCTTTTTGTGATAAAGTTGCAGATTGGCTCATTATTTTACCAGCTTTTGGGATTGTCACCATAAAGTTTAAAATGCTGAGAATCGCAAATATGATTGAATTAGTCAAGAAAACCCACCAATAATCAGAACGATTTGAATAAGATTTTAAATCTCCTGCTTTTTTCCAATATTTGATGTATGCTTTAATCATTGTTATTCCTCTTTACTTATAATATTATTTACTGACAGAAGGTCAGTTATTTATTCCAAACTTTTTTATTAAGTAAACTCATATTTTTATTAAAAGATTATTTAAACATTTTTTCAATATTTTTATCTGGAATCACCCACATTGAAAAAATTAAGGCTGAACCAACAAGCATGATTACTGGAGCTATAAAATAACCTAATAAAATGCTGACAATATTGAGCACAACACTTAGGATATTTTTTCTAATCGTTGTCTCAGACGTTTTACGATGTCCATTGATTTTCAATAATTCTCTTGTCAAAAGTAGATAAATAAAATTCCCGAAGAAAAAGATAATCACATAGCCTAATTCTGGGATAAATGAATTAGGATAGATTGATACCCAGTTAGAAAAAATAGGAATAAGTGATAAGACAAAAAGAAAACTAATATTTATCCATAGAACTTTTCCATTAATTCTTTTGATGCTTTGAAAAAGATGATGGTGATTGACCCAGTAAATAGCCAGTATAAAAAAACTTACAAAATAGACACCCAGATGCGGAAGTAAAGCAATAAAACTTTGTAAGCTATCTGAATCTGGACGGACCAATTCTAAAACTAAGACAGTCATGATAATTGCGATGACAGCATCCGTAAATGCTTCTAAACGTGTTTTACTCATTTTTAACTCCTAAATTATAAAATACGACTTCAGTTTTTAAATTACAAACCTCTCCTTTCAGTACTATGGTTGATATCTCATTATAACATATTGAGTTTAATTCATAAAAGAACTTTAACAGAAGTTCTTAATGGTAAAAAATCTAATTTTACTTCATAATATCTCCTTTGGAGATAAAAAGCCCCAATAAATTGAGGCTTCAAATTTATAATAAAAACGCTCTTATCTTATATAGGAGAAGGCGTTTTTATCTATGGCTCTCTGACTTGGAAGTTGGCACATAGTATATAAAGATATTCTAGCCTTTTTCAAAAGGCTTGTCAGTAACATTTGCTAACAAATCAAAGAAATTTATCGAAAACTAGCTTTTTAAAATTTATTTTTTTATCTTTTGATTTCTAAGAATTTGGATCAGCATTTCGCATAACATACAGATTATTCCCGCACAGGCACCAACAATACCTACGAACAAGAAAAAATAATTTTGATTATAATGCCCATAAATTGAAAAAAACAAACAGACCAAAATGATTAAAAGCCAAATTTTATTTACTTTCACATATACTCCAATATTTTTAATAGTGTAACTACAATTTAATTTTAACATTTATTATTTTCGGTATATACACATTTGTGGTTGCAATTTTACACAAATTATGATTTTGTCATCTAAAAGATAAAAAGCCCTGATTAAAAATCAAGACTTTTTCTTAATAATATTCGATTTATTTGCTCAATAAACGTTTAGCCTGAGCTAAGGCTTCTTTAGTTAAATCTTCACCAGCAAGCATTTTCGCAATTTCATTTACTCTTTCTTCAGCGTTTAATTTTCTAACTGTGGAAGTAGTAATGTCATTGGTTGAAGCTTTTTCAATATAAAATTGTCTGTCGGCAATGGCCACAACTTGTGGAAGGTGAGAAATTGCAAGAACTTGTCCATGCCTAGCAATTTTATATATTTTATTAGCAATCGCTTGAGCAACACGACCAGAAACACCAGTATCGACCTCATCAAAAACAATGGCTGTTTTATTTTCACGTCTTGAAAAGCTTGATTTTATGGCGAGCATTAAACGTGAAAGTTCACCACCCGAAGCTGTTTTTGCCAGCGGTTTAAATCCTTCTCCCGGATTGGTTTGAATAAAGAATTCAACATGCTCATTCCCGTTTGGCGAAAACTTTGCCCCTTCAAAACTAACTTTGAAATCAGCTTTTTCCATATAAAGCTCAGAAAGTTCGTGTTTAATATCTTTTTCAACTTCTTTGGCAATTTTATGGCGTGCTTCATTAAGTTTTTTACTTGCTTCAATGAGTTGAACTTGTGCAACTTTAACTGAATTTTCTAGATTTTCTGAGTCATTTTCTGAACCCGTCAGTTCTGAGAGTTCGAGTTGGACTTTCTCTAAATAGTTCATCACATCGGACAGTTCTGGGCCATATTTTTTTTTCAAAGTGGTCAAGGTCATAATCCGGTCTTCAATTTGTAAAAGCTCAGCTGGATTAAATTCTAAATCACTCATGATTCTTTGAATTTGATTAGCAACTTCTTCTAATACATAATAACTTTCAGCTGTCTTGTCAGCAAGTTCTTGATAGTCATTATCAAAATTACTAATTTTATCCAATTCTGTCATTGTTGTTCGGATATTATTAAGACTTGAATAATCATTATCTTCATCATCAAGCGCTAGATAAGCACTACTAAGCGAATCAGCAATATTTTTAATATTATTTAACTTTTCTCGGCGATTAACTAATTGTTCATCTTCTTCAAGATTAATTTCCGCCGCTTCAATTTCTTCAGCCTGAAATTGAAGAATTTCAATTCTTTGAGCAAATTCTTGCTCATTTTTTTGTCGTAGATTGAGCTGTTGACGCAAATTTTTGAAGTTTTCAAATTTGAGTTTGTAATTATTTTTTATCTGATCAAAGACTTCGTCACCAAATTCATCAAGTAAACGAAGATGGCTTTTCGGATTCATCAATTCTTGGCTATCGTGTTGACCATGAATATCAACTAATAATTCACCCACTTGTCTTAGCGTAGCTAAATTAACCATTTGACCATTGATTCGACAAACGGAACGACCATTAGCAAAAATCTCACGTCTTAAAATAATTTCAGAATCTACTTCTTCAAAGCCAAGTTCTAATAATACCGCCTTCAATTCTGGAGTTTTATCAAAGAAAAAGAGACCTTCTATTTCGGCTTTGTTTGCCCCATGTCGCACAAAATCACTCGAAGCACGCTCACCTAATAATAAAGACATTGCATCAATAATTATTGATTTTCCCGCACCAGTTTCCCCAGTTAAAATCGTCATTCCACTCTCAAAGGATAGATGAATTTCTTCAATAATTGCAAAATTTTTGATTGAAATCTCTTGTAACATCAAAATTTCCTTTCTCAAAAATAAATGACAAGGCTATCAGTAACCTAATAACCTTATCTTTCCTACTTTGATTCTTTTTTTACTGACAGCTATTAATTCGCTCAAAATAATCAGCAGAATTTTGTCACAATATTCTTGTCAGTAAATTTAAAATTCTGTCAGTAAATTATAAAGATTTTTAGCATCTTCTTCCGTTTCAAAAATAACTAAAGCACTATCATCATCAATAATGATTGAAAAAATATCATCGCTATATTCTTCCAAAAGATAATTTTTCACAAGACTAGTTGTCCCTGGATTAGCAAGAATCCAGAGCATATTATCTTTGATTTTTGTTCCCGTAATTGCATCAAAAGCTAAGGCTTTATGAAGGCTTGACTGTAAAACTTCCTTGTTTTTTGGTAAATCATAACGATAACCACCAGATTCAGCTGGCACCTTGATTAGGGCAAGTGATTTAATATCGCGGGAAACGGTCGCTTGAGTAACGTCAATTCCATGAGTTAAGAGGGTATTCACAAGTTCTTCTTGCGTTTTAATTTCGTTTTCACGGATAAATTGAGCAATAAAGTTTAATCGGTCTTCTCTTTTCATAGTTCTTCACTTTCTTTTTGTAAAACTGATTCAATATTAACCTGCTGAGCAATTTCTGCTTTTCCATCTTTAAGTAAATGGACAAGAAATTCAACGTTTCCAGCCCCACCCTTGATTGGCGAAAAGGTCAAACCTTTTACTGAAAAACCAAGTTGAGTGGCTGTTTTTAAAACTTTTTCAATAGTCATTTGGTGAACTTTAGGGTCACGAATAATTCCATTTTTTCCGACTTGTTCACGTCCCGCTTCAAACTGCGGTTTAATAAGAGCTGCTACTTCGCCATTTTCCTCCAAAATTTCATAAAGTGGCGGTAGAATTAAATCTAAAGAAATAAAACTAACATCTATACTAGTAAATGACGGTCTTCCTTGTTCAAAGTCAGCTAAAACAGCATTTCGGAAATTAAATTGTTCCATAACGACAACGCGTTCATCTGAGCGAATTTTCCAAGCCAATTGATTGGTTCCAACATCTAAAGCATAGACTAATTTGGCACCATTTTGAAGCATTACATCAGTAAAACCACCAGTTGAAGAACCAATATCAAGACAAGTTTTTCCATTAATTTCTAAATGGAATTCTTTAAGAGCCTTTTCTAATTTTAACCCTCCTCGACTAACATATCTTAACTTTTCACCTTTAAGACGAAGTTCTGTTCCATCATCAATTTTCTGACCAGGTTTATCGTAACGTTCTCCTGATTTACTATCAACAACTAGACCAGCCATTACTCCTCTTTTGGCCTGCTCTCGTGTTTCAAACAAACCTTGATTCGTGGCAAGTACGTCAATTCTTTCTTTCATGTAGATCTTTCTTTATAGTAATTATACGTATTTTTCTTAGAAATGTAACTAATAATTTCTTTTTATATTTCTATTTTTTTTATTTCACTTCCAATTGCTCAATAATTTTAAAAATTTCAGAGCTGTCAGTAACTGATAAGTCTGTCAGTAATTTTTTAACTTCTGACAAATTTTCTGTCAGTGATTTTTTTGCTCCCTCAAGTCCTAAATGAGCAACATATGTTGATTTTTCCTCTAAAATATCCTTACCTGGTGTTTTTCCAAGCTCAGCAAAAGTTGCTGTGACATCTAAAATATCGTCTCGAATTTGAAAAGACAATCCCAAAATTTGCCCCACTTGACGAAGTTTTTCAACTTCATCAGTTGATTTTTGAGCAACAATTCCAGCAGCTACAAAAGGAAAAGTTAAAAGTCGCCCAGTTTTCAAGCGATGAATCTGCTCAATTTCAGCCAATGTCAACTCTTTTCCTTCACCAGCCATATCCAAGATTTGACCCGCAACCATTCCATAAGAACCTGAAGCAAAGGCCAATTCACGCGTCAACGCTACTATTATTTCTGCGGATAAATCAGCAGTTGAAAGGATAAAGAAAGGGTCAAAAAATAAAGTATCACCAGCTAAAATTGCAGTTGCCTCGTCAAATTTCTTGTGATTAGTTAACTGCCCTCGACGATAATCATCATTATCCATTGCTGGTAAGTCATCATGGATTAAAGAACCCGTATGAATCATCTCAAGTGCGGCTGCCACATGATAATGAGCCTTACTCAATTCTAAATCAAAAGCCTCTAATAGGTTTAAAAAAAGGAGGGGGCGAATTCGTTTACCGCCTGCCAATAAAGAATATTTTGCTGATTCGGCTAAGCCAGTTGGAAATTCAGCGCTTTCATAAAATTCAGTTAAAAAGTCTTCTAACTTTAGTATCTTCGTATCCATTACCCTAATTATACCAAAATTCACGGCTAAAAACCGTGATGATTTGAGGAAATTTTTTTATTTTTTAAATCCATTCCCTTTTTATAAGTGAGCCTTTTGCTCACTCATTGCTAATACTCTTGTAATATTTTCACTCGCTCGCTCAACGTTCTTTGCGCCGTCAGCCAAGGCATCTGACAAAGATTGTGCTTGACTCAAAATACCAAAAATAGCGGTCATTCCTTCCTCATAAAGAACATCTGCTCCATCCCCAATATATCCTGCCAAAGCAAAGCAAGGTTTCTTGTATTTTTTAGCAATTTTACAGACGCCATAAGGTGCTTTACCAAATTTTGTCTGATAATCCATCCCACCTTCACCTGTAAATACATAATCAGCTTCTTTAATTTTATCTTCTAAGTATATTGTTTGTGCAACAAGCTCAATTCCTAATTGCATTTTTGCATTGGTAAAAGCAAGCAAACCTGCTCCCAAACCACCTGCTGCACCAGCTCCCGGTTTATTTTTAACATCTTTCCCCAGATCATTATGAACAATTTCTGCATAATGCTTCAAGTTTTCATCCAATACTTTGACCATTTCCTCAGTTGCTCCCTTTTGTGGTCCAAAAACATAAGAAGCGCCATTATTTCCGGTTAAAGGATTGGTGACATCAGTAGCAATTAATATTTCAATTTCTTCCACTCTTGGGTCAAAATCACTCATATCAATTGTTCTAACTTCTTTAAGGAAACCTCCACCAAGTGGAATCTCTTCTTGTTCTTTATTTAAAAATTTAGCTCCCAAAGCACGAGCCATTCCAGAGCCACCGTCATTAGTCGCACTTCCACCAATGCCAATGATGATTTTATCTACTCCTTCATCCATTGCAGCCTTAATTAATTGTCCTGTTCCATAGGTTGATGTAATCAATGGATTTCTATCTTCCAAAGCAACCAATTCCAGACCATTTGCCTTTGCCATCTCAATGACCGCCGTATTTGAGTTTCCCAAAATACCAAAATAGGCCTCTACATTTGTATTTGCAAATGAACCTTGTACTTTTTTATATACCCGTCGTCCACCCGTTGCATCAATCAAAGCATCTGTTGTTCCCTCACCACCATCAGCCATTGGCATAGAAATTATTTCAGCCTTAGGAAATACTTTTTTAATTCCTTTTTCCATTGCTTGACAAACTTCCAGCGCACTCAAACTTTCTTTGAAAGAATCTGGCGCTAATACAAATTTTTTCTTCATTTAATCTACTCTTTCTATAAAAGACTTGACCATAACTCTATCTACTATTAGTATATAATAAATAAGATTGATATTAGAATAATAGGCTTTTTTGTCAGTAAAATTTTGTTTAAAATAAAAAACCTTGAAAAATCAAAGGTTTTTTATTTTAGTAGTCTTTCTGTTCCGGAGAGAAATCACTCTCCTGATCATTTTTTCCAACTATTTTTACTAATGTTTCTTCCGCTTCATTGAGTGTTTTTTTCAAAGTTTCCGAAATTTTCATTCCTTTTTGAAATTCAGCAATAGCATCTTCCAACGCTACATCACCAGATTCTAACTTACGAACAATATTTTCTAACTCTACCAAATTATCTTCAAATTTTACATCTTCTTTTTTAGTTGCCATTATTTTACCTCCACTATTACTTTTCCGTCAGTCAATTCAACATCTAAAGTCTGACCTTTTTTCACATCACTTACGGATTTAATAATCTTTCCCTTTTCGTCAGTAACGAGGGAAAAACCACGCGCTTTTATTTTCGAGATATCTAATAAAAGTAAAGACTGATAAAGTTGCTCCGTCTTATTCTTTTTAGCTTCAACTATCTTTCCGTAAGTCGGAATTAATTTCCCAGCTGACAGCTCATAACGGTGTTTCATATTTGCAACTTTATTTTCCGTCAGCACTGACAAACGTTCACACAGACGGTCAAGTTTTTGTAAGTGTCCATCGTACAAGCGTTCTGGCTGTCTAAAAACTACTGACTGGCTTAATTTATCTACTCGTTCACGCCTTATTTTAATTAAATGTGTTAAGCGGTTAAAAAGTCGTTTTTCCTGCTCATTCGTCCAATTTATTAAATCAACCTTCGTATTTGGTGTTGCTAATTCGGCTGCTGCAGTTGGAGTCGCTGCACGACTATCAGCAACAAAATCGGCTAAAGTCACATCTGTTTCATGCCCAACCGATGAAATAATTGGAATACGTGATTCAAAAATTGCTCGAACCACAATTTCTTCATTAAATCCCCATAAATCTTCGATAGAACCGCCACCACGACCAATAATCATGACATCAAAATCACCACGTTCATTAGCTCGACGGATATTTCCAGCAATTTCTTCAGCCGAACCTTGTCCTTGAACTTTTGTCGGATAAAGAATGATTTGACTCATCGGAAAACGACGTTGAACCGTCGTAATAATATCTCGAATGACCGCTCCTGACGGGCTAGTTACCACAGCTATTTTCTTAGAAAATTGTGGCAAAGTTTGTTTCCAACGTTGTTCAAATAGCCCTTCAGCAGTCAGCTTTTTCTTCAACTGTTCAAACTTAACCGCAAGAGCTCCAACGCCATCTGGAACTAAACTTTCAATATTTATAGAATAAGAGCCAGAAGGTGGATAAATACTGATTCGACCAACAGCCAAAACTTTCATCCCCTCTTCTAATTCAAAGTCTAATTTGCGAAATTGTCCCGCCCACATCGTAGCTTGAATCACAGCGCCCTCATCTTTAAGTGCAAAATATTGATGATTTGGTCTTCTTCTAAAATTTGAAATTTCTCCTGTCAAATAAACCCGTTCAAGATATGGATCACGGTCAAATTTCGCTTTTAAATATTTTGTTAAGGTTGATACTGATAAATATTCTGTCATTCCCTCACTCTTTAGTTCTCAATTAATCTTTTTACTAATTATTCTGTTAATAAAATTTCTACTGCTAAAATCGAAAAAAAGTAAAAAGTTTATCTTCAAAAAACTTCTAACTTAAAAATAAGTCCTTAGAAATTACTATAAACTTAGTTACTCTTTTATTAATTAACTATTTATTTTCATTCATTTTTCTACTTGCTGCACGAACTGTCTGTTCCATGAGCATTGTAATCGTCATCGGACCAACTCCACCAGGAACAGGGGTAATCAAACTTGCAACATCTTTTACTTCATCAAAATCAACATCGCCATGAAGTTTTCCATCTTCATCACGGTTCATCCCAACATCAATTACAACTGCACCTTCTTTGACATCCTCAGCTTTAATCATCCGGTCACGGCCAATAGCAACCACCAAAATATCAGCTTCCTTAGTCAATTCGCGCAAGTTTTCTGTTTTTGAATGAGCAATTGTCACAGTAGCATCAGCCATCATTAATAATTGCGCCATTGGTTTTCCGACGATATTTGAACGACCAATCACAACTGCACGTTTACCAGAAAGTTCCACATTATATTCACGGAACATTTCCATAATACCGGCTGGAGTTGAGGGAATCATCAAAGGATTCCCAGACCACAAACGTCCCATATTCATTGGGTGAAAGCCATCCACATCTTTTTCTGGATCAATAGCTAGTAAAACCTTTTCTTCAGAAATATGTTCTGGCAATGGCAATTGTACCAAAATACCATGCCATTGTTCTGACTGATTATACTGTTCAATTAAATCTAACAGTTCTTGTTCTGACACAGTTTCTGGTAGACGAACCACACTAGAATTTAAACCAATTGCTGTGGCTTGTCGTGCTTTATTTCGGACATAAATTTGACTCGCAGGATCTTCGCCCACAAGAATAACGGCAAGACCTGGAACATTGTCCGCTTCTTTTAATTTATCGACTTTAACTTTCAACTCAGCTTGCATTTTAGCAGCAAGTGCTTTTCCATCTATCAAGTTCATAGAACTATTATACCATAAGCTAACTTTCAACCTCTAATCATCATCATTCATTTTTCTTTATTTATTTTAAATTGTTCGTAATTTTTAATAAATGAAGAATTTCCAAATTAAAAAGAAACTTCTTTCCAAAGAAAAGAAGTCCTTAATTAAAATATACTACTCAAAACCTTTTTTTATATTTAACTTTTCCAATAGTTAACGTTGCCACTAAGCCTAATCCCAATTCTGCTAATACTAAACTTAAATCGTCATCAGCACCTGTTTTGGGAAGCTCTTCTTTCGTTACAGTTGGTACAATTTGCAAGCTCGTTGCGCTTAATGAACTTGAAAGACTTGGACTACTTGATAGCTTAGAAATTAAAGTCAAAACTTTTGCTTCATTCGAAGGTAAATTTGAGTCACTCAAGTTATTTAGTTTCATTTCTGAAGTATACGAACTATTTGAAGTTAGACTTGAGCCATTTTTATCATTAGATTGTAAATTTGGATTAGTCAACATACTTGAAGCTGTTGTTGAACCACTTGACTCAGATGAAGTCAAACTTGCACTACTTGATTCATTTGAACTCAAACTCGAATGACTTGAATTTTCAGAAGATGAACTTGTAGTACTAGTTTGACCAGTGTTTGAATTTGAATCACTTGTCCCACCAGAACTTGTCATACTACTTTCGCTTGAACTTAAGCTTGAAGCACTTGAACCTTCTGAGCTTGAACTTGAGCCATTTACTCCAGCTGAACTTGATTGACTTGAGTCTACCGAAGATGAACTGGCAATACTACTTTCACTGGAATTTGAATTATTTACTCCAGCTGAACTTGTTTGACTTGAGTCTACCGAAGACGAACTAGCAATGCTACTTTCACTAGAATTTGAACTAGAAACGCTTGAGCCCTCTGAGCTTGAACTTGAGCCATTTACTCCAGCTGAACTCGATTGACTTGAGTCTACCGAAGATGAACTAGCAATGCTACTTTCACTAGAATTTGAACTAGAAACGCTTGAACTCTCTGAGCTTGAACTTGAGCCATTTACTCCAGCTGAACTCGATTGACTTGAGTCCACCGAAGATGAACTGGCAATACTACTTTCACTGGAATTTGAACTATTTACTCCAGCAGAACTTGTTTGACTTGAGTCTACCGAAGACGAACTAGCAATGCTACTTTCACTGGAATTTGAACTCGAAATGTTTGAACCCTCTGAGCTTGAACTTGAGCCATTTACCCCAGCTGAACTCGATTGACTTGAGTCTACCGATGATGAACTTGTGGCACTACTTTCGCTAGAATTTGAACTTGAAGCACTTGAACCCTCTGAGCTTGAGCTTGAAGCATTAGAAGTCGAACTTGAAGTATTTGCTTCACTAGAATTAGAACTCGTGTTGCTTGATACATTTGAAGATGAAGTTGAACTACTAGCTGCACTTGATGAAGAACTGGCACTACTGCTTGATTGGCTACTATTAGCACTAGAATTTGGATTAACTGTTGAAGCACCAACACTTGGAGTTAAAGAATTGATAATTGTCGTTATTCCATTAAGTGCATTATTAACGAAATTATTAATATTATTTTGTATTTGACTAATAGTGTTCGAAAGACCATTTTCGATAGCTCCAAGACCTGGTAAATTATTTACAATCCCCGTCGCACTTTCAACAATATTATTGATAGCATTTTGCAATTGATTGAGCACTTGGTTAAGAATATCCGAAGCACCAGCAGGAAGATTACCAAGTGAGTTTAGACTATTTTGGACTGTGTTCTCAATAGTGGCTAAGGCTGTTGAACCAAGGCTTGTAAGATTACCCAAACTATTATTTACTTGGTCAAGAAGGCTGGAAACTCCCGTTAAATTCGCAACTTCTCCCAAAGATGCTCCAGTAAGATTATTTAATATTGGGCTTAAAACATTATTAACTGTAGTACCTACAAGAGGAATATTACTAATAGTTGGAGATAATTGACTCCAAGCAATTTGACCTACTCGATTAATCGCTGAATTAACTACTAAACCAGCCAAGTAGTTGACAAGATCATTTCCTTGAAGAGAGACAAGTGTGTCTAAATCAAAATTAACACCACCCAAGGCATTGGAAGTTGTCGTATTAAGTTGATTAACAATCCCACTTGTTACAGTACTTATTGCGCTAAGTACTGGACTTAGTACTAGACTTGCCCCCGGAATACTTGAAAGTCCTGGAATTGTTGGATTTTCAAGAAAAGTAAGCATAGCACCAGGGCTCATTGATGGGATAGCATTAAATGCTGCCACAATCTGCCCTCCAACTAATGGAATTTGGCTAACATCTAAACCTGCAGATTTTATTCCATTTAATAGAAAGGCTCCAGGATTAGCAGCTGCTTCCTGGATATTTCCAACAATATTGACGATTTGTTCAACACCATTAAGAGCTGCCGCGGCTGTAGTCATTCCTGGAATATTAAAAGTTCCAAGTGTGCTAAAAATATTTGCTAAACCACTAATTCCTACTGTTGAAATTGCTTGATTTACAAGATCTCCGAGTGTTGTGTTAAGAATAGCTGAACTACTTGTTGTAGCAGGCGCTGCTGCAGCTAGTGCCTGAGTAAGTATTGGTAGTACCATAGACGAATTAGTCGCTAGAATAGCCGTAAAAGAAGCAACAGCAGCACTTGAAGCATTAGCACTACTATTTCCCGCAAGATTCATTTCCGAACTTTGAGAAGTTGATCCAATACCACTATCAATTGCTGAACTTTCACTCAAAATTACTGATGAACTTGTTGAACTTTGAGAGACAGCTGCCGAATCAACGCTGTCTGCAACATTAGAAGAACTTAATATAGAATTGCTGCCATTATCATTTGATGAGCTTGAATCTGCAAGCGATACGATATTGTTTGTAGGAGTTTGAATAACCGCTGTACTTGTCGTATTTTGGCTTTCATTAATTGAATTGCTACTATCTGACACATTTGAAGTTATTCCCTCAGTATCAGTTTCTACTGTGTTAGCCAGTGAATTATTAGAACTTTGGTCACTAGCTTGTTCATAAGCAACTTGATTTTGACTAGCAGCTACATCACTATTTGTCGATGAAGCTAGTGCTGAATAACTTGTTACCTCAGTAATACCACTAATTTGCTGACTACTGTCAACTGCTGTGTCCGCTTTTACATTTTGGTCAGTAATCGTTCCTGAAACGATAATTATAGCTAATGCTGAAGTAGCAAATAACCAACTTTTCCCTGATTTCCAAGTTCGAAAATGAGACTTGGAGGTAACCGTAGTCACTTCTGGCCGTATTTTTTTCATTTATTCTCTCCTTGCCGATACTTTTTTATTGAGTATCGCTATAAACATATATTATAATATCACATTTAGGTCACAAAAGAAACCTTTTAGTTATTGTTTTGTAACATTTATAGAATACAACTTTTTTCCTTGACTTTGATAGTTTACAATTGTAAACTATATATAGATAGAAAATTCAAAGCATTCATTTAGGAGGAAAATATGTCAAATAAAACTCATTCGTCTAATTACGATGAAATGATGTCTGAGCATCATCATAATCATGAAATGATGGATATGGAGCACGAAAACCATGAGATGCACAATATGGATAATATGCATGATATGGACAATATGGATATGATGAATCATGGAGGACACATGATGCATATGGGTGATATGAGTAAAAAGCTCAAAGTTGCCATTATTCTAATGATTCCGCTTCTACTCATTTCACCAATCGCGGGCTTTACTATCCTTAAATTTCCTGGAAGTGAAATTTTGCAACTCATCCTTGGTACAATTATCTTCTTTTACTCTGGGACTCCTTTTTTTAGCGGAGCAAAAGGTGAATTAAAAAGCCGTAAGCCAGCCATGATGATGCTGATTACAATGGGAATTACTGTTGCCTATGCTTATTCTGTTTACGCCACAATTATGAGTCTTAACGGACATATGGGCATGAACTTCTGGTTTGAACTGGCAACTTTAATTGTCATTATGTTGATTGGTCACCTGATTGAGATGAAAGCAATCATGGGTGCTGGCGATGCATTGAAAGATTTAGCAAGCCTTGTTCCCAAAAAAGCTCACTTAAAAAGTGGGAAGGATGTGGAGCTTTCAGAACTAAAAGTTGGCGATTTACTTTTAGTGAAAGAAAATGAAAAAATACCTGCAGATGGCCTTATATTAAGTGAAGCGCTCGTTGATGAGTCAATGATTACTGGTGAAAGCCGAGCAGTCAATAAAAAAATAGATGACCTTGTTTATGGTGGTTCCCTCAATCAAAACCAACCATTTGAGATGAAAGTCACAACCCTTGGAAAAGATTCATTTCTCAATCAAGTGGCCGAATTAGTCAAGAAAGCCCAAGCTCAAAAATCTAATTTGGAAAATATGGCAGATAGAGTGGCTGGTTACCTTTTCTATGCCGCACTTATTGTCGGTATCTTCTCATTAATTTTTTGGACAATTAGTTCTAACTTTAGTTTTGCTCTACTTCTTGCGGTTTCTGTTTTTGTAATTGCATGTCCACACGCTTTAGGTCTTGCGGTTCCACTTGTTGTTTCTCGCTTAACCAGTATTTCTGCTAAAAATGGTTTATTAATTCAAAACAGAACCTCTTTGGAAAAAATAAATACAATTAAATATGCCTTAATGGATAAAACAGGAACATTAACTGACGGTAAGTTTATTGTTCGTAATGTTATTGATTTTACTGATGAAACAGACATTCTCCAAATCATGGCAGCACTTGAAGGAAGTTCCACTCACCCGATTGCTCAATCAATCGTTTCAGCTGCTAAACCTCTTGAAAATCTAAAAGTTGAAGCGGTTGAAAATATTCCAGGAGTTGGAATTAAAGGGCAAGTTAATCAAAACTTTTATCAAATTGTTAACTATAAATATCTTCGTGAAAATCAACTTTCTTATGATGAACAAAAGATTGCTCAATATTTAGATTTAGGTTTAACTGTATCTTTCCTAATCAATGAACAACAAGATGTTTTAGGATTTATTGCCTTAGGAGATTCTCCTAAAGCAGACGCGAAAGCCTTTATCAATGGTTTATTAGCCCAAGGAATTACCCCTGTTATGCTCACGGGTGATAATAAAGAAACTGCTCAAAAAATTGCTAGTGCACTAAATATTCCCGAATTTAGAGCGGAATTAAAACCTGAAGATAAAGCAGAAATTGTGAAAGAGTACCAAAAGAAAGCCGGCGTGCTTTTCATTGGTGATGGTGTCAATGATTCCCCAGCTCTTGCAACTGCTACGATTGGTTTTGCGATTGGAGCAGGAACTTCGGTTGCTATCAGTACCGCTGATGTCGTCCTAGTTAACTCCAATCCAAGTGACGTCCTGGATATGATTAATATCTCCAAACGCATGCTTAGAAAAATGAAACAAAACCTCTGGTTTGGAGCAGGCTATAACATTATTGCTATTCCTGTTGCAGCGGGTATTCTTTATCCATTTACAGGATTTTATATTGACCCTCTCATTGCAGCAGTCCTGATGTCAATCTCAACCGTGATCGTCTCAATCAACGCGATGGGATTGAGGTATGATAAAAAATAGAAGAGCCTATGCTCTTCTATTTTTTTATATTATTATTTAGTTAAAAAAATTATTTTATATTCTTTCTTCTATTGCCAACAACATCAGGATAGAGCTTTCGTAATTTTCTTGTTGCCAATAGTGCAGATACAAGGGCTAGAACTTGCAAAATAACTGTCACGAATCCTACTAATAATCCTATCTCTAACTCTAAAAGATTATGTGCCTGATTGGCTAAAATGATCAAGACAGCACCAATCACGCTCAAAACATTGAGACTATATACTAAAATTGAAGCAATACTTTTTATTCTTAATTTATGATTCTGAACATGAAGAGCGATAGCATAAATCAGGATAAGTAAACCAAATCCCCAAACTAGATATGAGTCTGTTATTATTTTTGCAACTTGTAGTAAAAAACTGATGAATACAGCGATAATCCAGATTCCTAACAAACCATTGTATTTATAAGCTTTTTGAATCACTTCTTTTTCTTTATTTTCGTCAATCTCTTCTTTCATTTTTCAATTTCCTGTTCTTTTTTTAATTCCATGAGAGCTAAAGTTCTAAATTTTCTTGCCCTCCTGATGTAAATCCAGTAGATATACACAAGTAAATTCACAAGAATTAAATCAGTAATATAGATTAACCAAATTCCTACATCACCTGAGTCGATGTAAAGACCGGCTAACGTTATCCCCACACTTCCACAAATCATAGCAAAAACTATCAGAATGATTTCCCCTGTTTTACTGTCCTGCATTTGATAAAGTTTTTCTACCTTTTTACTATCTTCTAATTTTTCAAAGTTTCTGTAATTAAAAAAGTTTTCCGAAAGAAATAATAAAATTATCGCTACTACAAAAGATAAAAGCAAACAGGCAACTGTTGTCAAAACTAACCATTCTACAGGAGAAATTTCAAGAGAATGATTTTCTACAAAATTCATCGCAGATGCCGGAAATGCTCCTGATATTATCAGAACGGGTATTATACTCATGCCTGTCATTTTTTTATTGCTTTTTATAAATAGTTCCTTACTTCTATAAGAATATCCATATCTATCATCAGCATTCCCACCGATATCCACTATAACTTTATCAGAGTACATTGGATTTCACCCTCTTCTCTTTCTATGGTCATATAACCAATCATAACCAAAAGATAGAGCAGCGGAAACTGCAAGTCCTACTCCAACAGCTACAGCTACAGGCGCAGCCACAGCAATTGCACCAGTAACTAATGTGCCAACGGCCAAAGTGATTCCCGCATTGGCAAAACCTTTCGCCATAGCATCATTCGCATCATGCCCAGTCGCTAGTTCAACTCCTGCGGTTAAAAATCCTCCTCCGATACCTCCGGCGAAATCAGAGGCTCCTGCTAATTCTGGACCATATTTAGCCCAGCCGATAGCTCCGCTAATCCCGATTGATTGGCTCCCTAGCTCACCTTCTAGCCAATTGTCACTATCTTCTCCGCCTGGAAGTTCTCCGCCATATCCTCTTTCCTCCGCCACAAGTTGAGCTTCTTTAGAATAATAAGCAGATTGTGGTACATAATTTGGATAGTAAGTTCCGTTAGAATTACTATATCCTCCTCCTGATGAATAACCATAACCACCAGAATAAGAGGTGCCTCTGTCATAGTCATAACCTCCACCATAATCATAACTATCATAAGTTGGTGCATAATAAATCACTGGCGCAATATAATTCGGCACATACTCGTAGCCATTGGCATAATAAGTCGTCGCATAAGGATTGCTCGTGTTGTAATAAACAATCGGTGGAACATATTTGTAGTAAACGTTTAGCGTTTCATCAGTTTTCGGATAAAGTCCAGACCGCGTCGTATTGCCCTCAATATAGTAATTGCCAAATTGATAAGGCACATTGACCGAATAAGGTTTGTTATAAAGTCCCGTGGTGGATTCTTGACCGAGATAAACCCCGTCCATACCATAGTAATCATAAGTGACGGTACTTTGGATATGATAATAATCACTAACATTTATCGTGTTTCCTTTGGTCGTTTGGTTTTGCCAACCGTATTGATAATGCGGAAAATTACTTACTGGAACATTCCAAGAAACATTTGGAAACCAGATAAATTGATGTTGGGGAACGATAAGCTGATTGTTTTCGTCCGCATCATAATAGTTAAGATAAACAATATCCCGGACTTGGGTCGCCAAATGTGCTTGAAGCGCTGAACCAAAGAGGTCATAGCGAACCCCTTGCGAATATTGATAAGAATCTCCACTACGAGCGGGTGCTGGACTATAAAAAACATAGTTAAAGTTTGACAGAAAACCGATACCCAGATAACCGCCATAAGGGAGACTAGCTTGACCGTTCAAGTCGGTATCAGGGCTTGTTGTATCATAAATAATACTAGAACTATCTGTCGCAAGGTTAGTTGTCTTTGGAATGACGGTTAAGAGATTGGCAAGGTTAGTCTTGACTCCTTGAGCCATATCAATATCGGTCGTGATAAACGAAGCAAGGACTGGCACTTGAAAATTCGTGTTATGGGCGACAATTTGATAATTGAGGTTGACATTATTTGCCCCGTAGTAGAGGGCGACAATCGAGTTTCCGTCAGAGTTGGCAATGTTTTGTTCGCCTGTAAAAGCCAATCCAATCGGACAATCGGACGTACTTTCTTTGGGGGCTTGCCAGCTTGATTCATCTGTTGAAATGACTTTGTAGATCAAATCTAGATTAGTTCCGGCTAGGGTCCTTCCGACATTGGTAATTCGTCCAGAATCCCCGGCGTTCATAGTATAGCTCGTTGCCGGCGTCGTTGGACCGTCAGTTAAACCAAAGTTTTCGGAGCTTATTTGACCCGTTGCTTGACCTTTGACTGGAATAACCTGCGTATTGTCCGACCAATGGAGTCCGTCTGGGGTCAGAAAATTATTGGGAACAAGGTTGTTAGCCTTGATTGTAATATTGACATCATCCAGTGTGGACGGACCCGTAATATCATTGGCGACTGAACCTGTCGCAGAAATCGAGCTTATGACAGGGTCTTGACCATTGGCTTGGCTGGCAATTGAACCATTTGTGAGAGCAGGATTTATGATTGTTCCGCTCGCCGATAGGCTTGAAGCAATTGTGACATTTGCTTTTGATGAATCAAGAGGAACACCTGGGGCTTTTGAAGTTGAGGCCTTTGAACTCAATGAAGCTGAAACCTCTGAAGAATTAGAGCTTGTTTCTACACTTGAAGCCTGAGCCGAACTGGTTGAAGATGATGAAACTGAACTGGCGCTTAGGGTTGTGCTCGCCTGTGAAGGTTGCGAGGTCGCCGCTTTAGTTTGCATTTCTGCCTGTGAACTTTCTGTATTTCCTTCGGTTGTCGAATCAGACGCGGCAAGAGAAGAATTTACAGTTGGATTGGTGACAGCTTCAGTTTGACTTGGTGGGGTAACAGCCGAATTTTCATCAGCCTTTACTGCTAAAGGGTGACTAGTCACTAACAAACTTAAAAGAATTCCAGTGCTAAGTAACCAAAATTTACTTGATGACTTCATCTGAAAGTGCTTTTTCTGATTTTCCAATGCAAAACCTCCTTTTAGTGAATATTTTTTGTTTTCTGATCATTTAATATTATACGCTTAATTAGAAACTTTGGTAAAAATAAAGTAATCATTTTAACTTAATTTAAAAACAAGACTTTTAGAATACAAAAAAGCCCACCAAAAGTGGTAGGCTGCTCTTTCACTAAAGCACCAAAACATCATATTCTTGCACTTTTACACGCGCTTTTAGATTTTCTTATCATCTAAAGCAAAAAAGCCATTATAAAATGACTTTTTCTTTTAAATCAATCCTTTAGATTTTAAATATCTTTCTGCTACTTTCGCAGCATCTTCTTGTTTGACATTAACATCATAATTCATCTCAATCATCTCTTGGTCAGTAATTTTTCCTGACAGTTTATTGAGAATCTTTTTGAGTTCAGGATATTTTTTTAATAAACTTTCTTTCATCAATGGTGCTGCTTGGTAAGGTGGGAAAAGATTTTTATCATCTTTCAGGACAGTCAGATTATATTGCTTGATTTGACTATCAGTAGAATAAACCTCAGCGACATTCACAGCACCAGAATTTAGTGCTTTATAAATTAAACTATTTTGCATGGTTTTGACATTTAAATCAAGACCATAAAGCTTTCTCAAACCAATATTTCCATCTGAACGATTAGCAAACTCAACGTCAAAGCCTGCAGTTAAACCTGAAACATTCGCTAAATCAGAAATTTTGGTGAGCTGATGCTCTTTAGCAAAATCAGATTTGACGGCAATTGCATATGTATCTTGAAATTTCATTGGAGACAGATATGTAAATTGATTAAGTTTTTTTATTCCTTCTTCTGCCTTTTGCCAAACGACATTAGGATCAGTTGAACTCACTGGGTCTTTCAAAAATGTTGAAGTAATGGTTCCTGTGAATTCAGGATATAAATCAATTTTTCCTGCTTTCAAGGCATTGTATAAGAAAGTCGTATCGCCAAAATTAGATTTTAAGTTCACGCGAATATTACTATCTTTTTCAATCATTAGTTTATACATGTTAATCAAAACATCAGGTTCTGCTCCCAATTTACCAGCAATTGTAATTTGTGGATGATTAGAAGTTTGAGGTCGATAATAAGAGCCTCCAAGAACGAGTAAGCCAATGAAAAAACTGATGAGAATTGTTTTTATCTTGGCTTTTTCTAAAAATTTTAAAAGACTACTGAAAATAATCGCTAAAAGTGCTGATGAAATTGCTCCAATTAAAATCAATGAAACATCATTCATATTGATTCCGAGCAGAATAAAGTTCCCTAAGCCTCCAGCACCAATCAAAGCAGCTAGTGTTGCGGTACCAATGACCATAACTGTACTCGTCCGAATTCCTGCCATGATAAAGGGCATCGCTAATGAGAGCTCAAATTTCATCAATCGTTCTCTTCGATTCATCCCAAATGCTGTTGCAGCTTCGATTAAAGAAGGTTCAATTTGCTCTAAACCAGTATAAGTATTTTGAACAATAGGGAAAATCGCATAAACAACAAGAGCGACAATTGCTGGTAAACTTCCGATTCCGATGAATGGAATCAAGAGTCCTAGCAGTGCCAAACTAGGTATAGTTTGAAAAATTCCAGTGACTTGCAAAACTGGTTCAGCAATTTTGGGAAGACGTCGTAACAATAAAGCTAAAGGAATCGAAATCAGAATTGCAATAAAAATTGAAATTAATGAAATCTGGATATGTTCTAAAAGCGCCTGCCAAAATTGGCCTTGCTGGCTTTGAAAAGTTGAAATTAGCTGATTCATTTGTCACCTCCTGCGATATAGCAGATAATATCATCTGAGGAAATTGACTTGCCCTTGTATTTTAAAACTTCCTTATCAGAAAGACGATTAATTATTTCCGAAATAGCTGTATTATCAGCGACTTCTTGCGCTTCTGGATTTACTGACAGCTCTGTCAGTAATAAATTTTCAACAGAAACCGTTGATAAATTCTGACGGTATTCTTTAAAAAATGTTTTAACGAAATCATTTGCCGGATGTTGATAGATATCTGCTGGTTCAGCAATTTGTTGGATTAATCCATCATTCATTACAGCGACTCTGTCAGCTAAATAGAGCGCTTCATCTAAGTCATGTGTCACAAAGACCACTGTTAAATTCATTTTTTTCTGTAAGTCTTTGATAAATATTTGTAACTGACGTCGTGAAATTGGGTCAAGTGCTGAAAAAGGTTCATCCATTAAGACAATTTGGGGATTTGCGGCAATGGCTCGTAAAATTCCTACCCTCTGTTGCTCACCACCTGATAATTCACTAGGTTGGCGCTGAGCGTAATCTTTAGGATTCAAACCAACTAAATCAAGTAGCTCATTGGTTCTGTCAGCAATTTTTGCTTTATCCCACCCCTTCATTTCAGGAATTAAAGCAATATTTTCTGAGACAGTCAAATTAGGAAAGAGAGCAATTTGCTGCAGCACATAGCCCACAGATAAGCGCAATTTTCGTAAATTTGCCGTTGATATTTCTTCATTATTGATTAATATTTTTCCCTCACTGTGAGTGACTAATTGATTAATCATTTTTAAAGTGGTCGTTTTCCCACTTCCACTCGGCCCCACTAACACAAAAAACTCTTGGTCTTTAATTGTAAAATTAGCATGATCAAGAATTTTTTTGTTAGCAAAAGCCTTGGACACATTCTGGAATTCAATCATGAATGTCCTCATTTCTATCAGTAAAATTTACTGACAGCTTGAAAATAAAGTCTGTCAGTAAAAAATTTATTCTGCCGTAACTTATTGTTTCTACTATTATAATGTCGGTAGTAATTTATTTTCTGTCAGTAAAAATATTCTAAGTCACTAGCCACTGTTGGATAAGTGAAAATCATTTTTTCAACATCCGCCAAAGTCATTTTTTGTTGAATTAAAATATTAATTAAATTAATCACTTCATCAGCCACTGAACTTACCGTTGATGCCCCCACGATTTCTAGCTTTTCATTGAGTGCAACTTTTAATTTTGCCAAGGGGTCATTAATTCTTTTATAAGTATACCAAGAACTTAAATCTAAAGTCTTAGTATGAATCCCCTCACCTGCCAAATGGCCAACCTCAGCCAGTTTTGCCGTTCCAAAAATGATTGTAGGAATTGCTGGATAAGCAATTTTTTGCGGTTCATCCTTAACTAAATTTTCACCTAAATAAGCTCCTTCAAAAGAAGAAACAGGCGTCAAATGAGGTTGATTTTTAGAAAGTACATCTCCCATCGCATAAATTTTAGAATTGCTTGTTTGTAAATATTCGTTTACCTTGATGCCTTTAGCATCCGTTTCGACACCTACTTTTTCTAAATTTAGCTTATCACTATTTGGCTGACGGCCTACTCCCGCAATCACTAAATCTGTTTTATGTTCAAAATCAGTCCCGTCAGTCAGTAAAAATCCGTCAGCAACTTTTTCGACTTTATCTACAGAAATATCCTCGATGAATTTAATACCTTGAGCTTTAAGGTAATTAATAAATTCTTGCCCCATTTCTTCATCAAAATGAGCAGCTTTCGCTTTTTTACGTGAAATAATAGTAACATCGCTTCCAGCCGCTTTAGCAATTTGAGCCAGTTCTAATGAAATTGGCCCACTCCCTAAAAAGCTGATTTGAGCGGGAAATTCTTCAAGCGCTAAAAAATCATTACTTGTTTTTAAAAATTCTTTTCCAGCAATATCTAAAAGACGTGGACGGCTTCCTGTTGCGATAATGTAAGTTTTAGCTTGATAAGTTTTCCCTTCAACTTCAAGCTCTCCTTGGTCATTAAAAGCGGCACTGCCATATATTGTTTCTATCCCAGCATTTTTCAAACCAGCAAAAGTTGATTTTTCATAAGGGTCAGTAATATTTAGTTTACGACTTTTCAGCCCTTTCCAATCAATGTTTAATTCACCAGAAATACCCTGCCCTTTTAACTGTTCGACACGACTTTTGGCTTCGACAACTGCCATCATCATTTTTGTTGGGTCACAACCATAGTTTGGACAAGTTCCTCCCCATTTATCATTCTCAATAATTCCGATTTTGTTATCTTTAGTTTTTAAACGATAAGCTAATCCTAGTCCACCAGGTCCGGCACCAATAATAATATAATCAAACATTCTTTAGCCTCCTAATTATTAATAAATCTTTAAAATGTACTCATGATACAACACTTTAGCTTAATTCTACTTTTTTTCTCTAAAATAATAAACTATTTTGCTTTATATAGAAAAAATTCAGTAGCCTAACTACTGAATTATCCTTCATGAAATTGTTCTTCAATGTCCAAATTATAAGAAGCTTCTGTTGCGACTTTAATTTGAATCTCTCTCTTTTTTCTTGGTAAAAATTTTCTAATTTCATCATCATTGTAACCAACTTGTAGTCGCTTATGATCGACAATTAAAGGTCGACGTAAGAGCGTTGGATTTTCTTCAATTATTTGAATCAAATCATTTAATTTAATCGTTTCAAAATCAATATTTAATCGTTGATAAGCTTGACTTCTTCTAGAAATGATATCTCCAGTCCCTTCCTCAGTCAATGCTAAAATTTCTAATATATCTTCCTTACAAATTCGACTCGTAACCAAATTTATTTCTTGGTAAGCAAGATTTTGTTTCTCCAACCATTCTTTTGCTTTTTTACAAGAGCTACAAGATGCTACTGTGTATATTTTTATCATAGTGTTCACCTCATTTTTTTCTTATGGCTTTCTCATTTATATCTTAATTATATTTTACCATAAAAAGACAATTTGTAAAGGGTATCATGAGGAAAAGATTAGGGATTAATTTATTTTTAACCCAAATGAAAAAAACTGCAAAAATACAGTTTCTTTCATTTTATTTATAAATTCGTTTGATTCTATCAGAAAGCAAGCAAAGCACTTCATAATTTATCGTTCCACGCCAATCAGCAACATCTGTCGTCGTGATTTCATTAGTCTTATCACGACCGATCAAGGTAACTTTTGTTCCTAGAGGGTAAGATTTATCAAGTTTTATCATCATTTGATCCATACAAACTCGACCAACAATCTCACAAAATTCTCCATTTACCAACACTTTGAAGCCTTGCATTTGACGAGTCCAACCATCAGCATAACCAATTGGAACAGTTCCAATCCATGTTTCTTCACTTGTTTCATAAGTTGCACCGTAACCAACTGTTTCGCCTGCGGCTATTTTTTTAATATGAGTCAATTCAGAAACTAAAGAGAGAGCAGGTTCGATTTCAAAAGGAAGTTCCAAAGTTTTACCACTTGGATTCAAGCCATACATTGAAATACCTAAGCGTTCAATAGCTTGAACCTGTTCCTTATGCCATAATGCGGCGGCCGTATTAGTTGAGTGAACAAATTTTGGTTTACGTGATAAGCCAGCCATAATTTTGTTAAATCTTGCCTGTTGATCTTTAAATTTTGTATCATCAGCCATATCGGCGGTCGCAAAGTGAGTGAAAATTCCTTCAAAATTAATCGCATATTTATCAGCAAGTTCAATCATCTGATTCGCTTCTTCAACATCCCGAATCCCAATCCGACCCATACCAGAATCTACACCAATATGAATTTTTAAATCTGAAAGTTCTGCTTCTTCTTGAACAACCAATTTTAACCATTCTAAACTTGGGGCAGTAAGGCTAATATTAAGAGCAGCTGCAATATCAACATCTTCCGGAACAATTCCTGATAAAACTAAAATTGGTTTAGTTACCAAATGATTCCGTAATTCAATTGCCTCATCAAGGTTTGATACACAAAAACCGCCTACCAAATCGCTCACTGCTTTAGAAACCTCAACCGAGCCATGACCATAAGCATCTGCTTTCACTGCTGGCCAAATTTCCGCATTAGGGTGAATATGCTTTTTAAATTTTTCAATATTATTTCTAATCGCCTTTAAGTCAACAATGGCTGACGTATTGCGATGTGGAGAAGTTTTCATCTTTTAAACCTTCCTCTAGTTTAAGCAAAAATTTTTATTACTTCTTAATTCTTTTCCAAAACAACAAAAGCAACAGCTTCTAAATTACTATGCGAGATAGATAAATGAACCTGTCCATCAAAAGGATGTTTAGTAAAATAGGGTTTTCCTAATTCATCATTTTTGATTTCAAGGTCATGCATGCCCAAAGCCTTACCAAATCCCGTACCGTAAGCTTTAGAAAAAGCTTCTTTTGCTGCCCAACGTCCCGCAAGAAATTCAGTTTTACGAGCGGTAGATTGAAAACTATTATATTTTTCTAACTCCACTGCCGTAAGAACCTGTTCCACAAAACGTTCAGAACGTGTCAGTGCTTTTTGAATTCGAGAAAGCTCTACATTATCAACACCTGTTCCAAAAACCATTTTTCCACCTCTATTTATGGAATAAAAGGTTAAAATCTGGCAAATTATGCCAGATTTTTAAACCCTTAAAAGTTTAGTCACTAAACTCTTTAATTTTATAAATTACTTTGTAAGTTCATAAATTGCTTCAGCATAAATTACTGCCGCTTTATAAATATTTTCAACAGGTTTCATTTCATTAGCTTGGTGCATTGAATCAGGCTCCCCTTCAAACATCGCACCATAAGCAACACCACGTTCTAAAAGACGACCAAAAGTTCCACCACCAATGATTGTTTCATAACCTTTGAGGCCTGTGTGTTTTTCATAAACATCAATCAATGTTGATACAAGTGGGTCTGACATTGGAACATAATGTGGAACATGAAGATGTTTTGAAAGTTCAACTTCAACAACACCATCAAGTTTAGCAAGAATTTCTTGCATACGTTCTGGACTATTTCCTTGTGGGAAACGGAAGTTAAGCGCGATTTTACCTTCAGAATTCTCATCAAATGACCAAACACCAGCGTTCATTGAAGTATTACCCATTAATTCATCAACATAAGCTGTTCCCAATTTTTCACCTTCATGGTCTTCAAGAAGTTTTTCAGCTCCAACTTTAATGAAAGCAGCAGCACCATCAGCAAAATTAAATTGGTTCAAGAATAAAGTAAGGTAAGTTGCTCCATTTACACCTTTTTCTGGCATCGCACCATGTGCTGATTTACCATAAAGTGTAATTGTCGCTTTTCCAGCACTTTCTTCAAGGTCAAAACGAAGATTTTTGCTTGCATGTTCAGCTACGAATTTTTCAAGTGCAGCTTGTAAATCTTTAGCACCTGAAATTACTGCAGTTGCAGATTCTGGAACCATATTTTCGGCAAGACCAGCTTTAAAACTGTGAAGAACAACTTCTCCAGCATTTTTACCTGCAAAATGGAGATATTCTGTAATATTTCCTTTTTCACCATTGATAATTGGGAATTCAGCATCAGGTGAGAAACCAAAGTCAGGCAATGGCAATTCACAATGTTCAAAATAGTAATCCATATCTGCCCAACCAGTTTCTTCGTTTGTTCCAACGATAAAACGGATTTTTTTGCTTAATGGAAGATTGAGTTCTTTCAAGATTTTAAGGGCATAGTAACATGCAACAGTTGGACCTTTATCATCAGATGCTCCACGAGCATAAAGATTTCCATTACGAATTTCTGGTTCAAATGGATTTGAGTCCCAACCAGAACCTGCAGGAACAACGTCTAAGTGACCGATAATTCCAAGAACTTCTGCATCATCGCTTGCACCATTTTCGTATTCAAAATGTCCAACATAATTATCATAATTTTTAGTTGTATAACCATCACGTTCAGCAATCTTCAAGAATGCATCCAATGCTTTTCTTGGACCAGGACCAAATGGATTTTCAGCATCTGCATGTTCCATATCCATTGCAGAATCAATGCGCAAAAGGCTAAATAAATCTTCCATCAAAGCGTCTTTACGCTTTTCAACTTCGGCTTTAAAATCAATAGTTGTCATAATCTTCTCCTTGAAGTAGTATATTTATCTATTATACCAAAAATTTGGTTTCGATGGTTACTCCACTATTTTAGCAGATCAATTTTCTTATTCTTCTTATCTAAAATCTCAAACATCTTCACTTGTGGCCCAGCAAGTGGAATTTGTGAACGACTTACTTTTGGTTGGCCATTTTCTGTCAGTACTTTTGAATCAAAATGAACCCACATTTTGTCTTCTGATAATAATTCGTCAGCAACTTCAAAAGTCTCTTCTGGTTTTAATTTAATGATTGCCAAATGCCATTTTTGATGAGAAAAAATGTGAGTAAAATTAGCTACATATTCCATTTTTGAAATACTTTCCGGAAGTTCTGGAATGACAATATTTTTACTGACAGAGCCGTCAGTAACCATTTTTTCAAAATCTGCTGCTGGTAATTCTGTCAGTGGAAATGTCCACATGTCTGCTAACAAGCCTTTTGATGGACGCTTTTCTAAATAATATTCTCCTAATGAATTTTCTAAGGCAAAGGCTGTAAAATACAAATCTTTTTGTTTTATCTTTTTTGTTTTTACTGGATAATTTAATTGTTTTCCTGACGCTGCTGCTGCACAATAGTTTAGTAAGGGACAAACTTCACATTTTGGACTCTTTGGGCTACAAACTAAAGAACCTAAATCCATCAACGCCTGATTGAAATCACCTGGTCTTTTTTTACTGATGAGCTTTCTTAGGTAGCCATCAAAAATTTTCCTTGAACTGCTTTTAGAAATATCACAATCTAATTCAAACAGCCTGCTGGTCACGCGCATTAGATTTCCATCAATTGCAGGCTCAGCGAGTCCAAAAGAAATTGAAGCAATTGCAGCGGCTGTATAAGGTCCAATTCCTTTTAATGATAATATATCGGCTAGATTGTCAGGAAATTTTCCATCATATTTATCAACAACTTCTTGCGCTGCGATTTTTAGATTACGAGCGCGAGAATAATAGCCCAAGCCTTCCCAAAGTTTTAGCAGTTCAGCATCATCAGCTTGAGCTAAAGTCTCAATCGTCGGATATTTTTTCATGAAACGTTCATAATATGGCATGACAGTTTCAACCTGTGTTTGTTGGGACATGATTTCTGAAATCCATATTTTGTAAGGTTCAGTTGTTTTTCGCCAAGGGAGTGGCTTTTTATTATCATCATACCAAGAAAGTAAATCTTGCTGAAATTCCTTTATTTGATTCTTAGACCAGTCCATCGATTCTCCAATTACTTTCTTAATTCCTAGTTTGTCAGTAAATATTTACTGACAGATTTGCAATAACTACTTTATTTTACTGACAGAATTTCTGTCAGTAATTTTTTGTTTTTTCAAGAATCAAAAGAACTGACAGATTTACTGACAATTCTTTTGATTACTTTATTTTTTACCTTCTAAAAGAGGAACAATATCCTTGAGTGATTCCCAATTTTCATTTTCTTGAATTGGTCCAGACAAAGTTGTTTTCACACGTTCTGCTACTTCATAAGGAATGCCAGCTTCTGCCACTTCTTGTACACTTGCCTCTTCAATTGCTTTCAAATTTTTGAAAGTTGTCAGTAACTTTTGTTTTCGTTTTGGACCAAGTCCAACAATACCGTCCAATTTACTTGAAAATGTATTTTTACCACGTAGTTGTCTATGGAATGTAATCGCAAAACGGTGAACCTCATCTTGAATTCTTGTCAGCAAAAAGAATTCTTGAGATTGTCTTGACAAGGGAACCACGTCTAAAGGGTCACCAAAAAGTAATTCTGACGTTTGGTGCTTATCATTTTTTTGCATCCCAGCAACCGGAATCGATAGCCCAAGCTCTTTTAAAACTTGCTTGGCAATGTTAACTTGACCAGCTCCACCATCCATTGCAATCAAATCAGGAAGAGCTGTTTCTTCTTTTAAAGCTCGTGAATAACGTCTCGTCATCACCTCGCGCATTGAAGCATAGTCATCAGCACCAACCACTGTTTTAATTTTATATTTCCGATAATCTTTTTTTGAAGGTTTTCCATCAATAAAAACAACCATTGCAGATACTGGTGAAGTCCCCATAATATTTGAATTATCAAAAGACTCAATTCTTACAGGTTTTGGTATTCCCAATATTTTACCCAAGTTTTCAACTGCTTTAGTCGTTTTCAAAATATCACGCTCAGCCACATCAAATTTCAATTGCAATTGACTTTGAGCATTCTTAGTTGCCATATTAACCAATTGCTTTTTCTCACCACGACTTGGTTGAACAATCTGTGTTTTAGCTAAAAGTGATGATAAACGTTTTTCGGCTGATAATTCTTTATCAAGTTTAACAATTGATTGCTCAACATCTTTTTGATCAGAAAATTTAAGCGTCTTGGCCGTAAAAACTTTTGCATCGACTTCTTTAGCTTGAGCTTTAGTTAATAAATTTCCCTCTTGGCTAGCTGCAACTACTGCTTCCACAGATTCCTTATCGATGTCTTGCGGAATAAAAATTTCCCTTGGCATCATATGATTATTATCTTGATAGAATTGTCCAATGTAAGTTAAAAAATCCTCTTCAGCATCATTGTAGTAAGGAAACATATTCACATCACGCTGAATCAATTTTCCTTGGCGCACAAAAAATACTTGGACACACATCCAGCCTTTATCAACATAATATCCAAAAACATCGCGGTCTTTCAAATCTTGATTCATCACCCGTTGTTTTGTTCTTAAAGTTCCAATTGCCTTAATCACATCCCGATACTCAGCAGCTTGCTCAAATTCCATATTATCAGAAGAAATCATCATTTTTGCTTCAAGTTCTTTAACAATTTTTTTATCAGAACCTGTCAGAAATTCCTTCACTTCTTGAGTCATATCCTTATAAACTTGAGGATCAACATGATTAACTACTGGACATAAGCACTGATGAATATGAAAATAGAAACATACTTTTTTCTCGTGTAAGCCACATTTTCTAAATGGAAAAATTCGGTCTAAAAGGCGTTTAACTTCATTGGCAGCTTTGACATCTGGATAAGGTCCAAAATAAGTCGCACCATCTTTTTGAACTTTACGGACGACCAACAAACGAGGATATTTTTCATTTGTTATTTTTAGGAAAGGATAATATTTATCATCCTTAAGCATAATATTATATTTAGGCTTATAACGTTGAATGAGATTGATTTCCAAAACTAAGGATTCAATATTTGAACCTACAACAATCCATTCCAAATCTTCAATTTCAGAAACTAGTAATTCTGTCTTGGTATTATGAGAACCATGAAAATAAGAGCGCACTCGATTTTTAAGATTCTTTGCCTTTCCGACATAAATAACTGTCCCATTTTTATCTTTATGTAAATAACAGCCAGGACTATCTGGTAATAGTTCTAACTTTGCTTTTATCGTTTGATTCATATTGTTTATTATAGCAAAAAAATGTAGGAGCTGCTCTTCTTTTGGACGTTTATAAAACAAAAAATGACCCATTTACTTGAGTCATTTTCACTTGTTATTTAGTTCCACCTTCATTATCAGCTTCACCACTTGCCCAAACTCGATTAGCGTAGATTGCATTGAAGAGCAGGGCTCCTTGTAAGGCAACTTGCGATAAATACATTCCTAACTGCCCTTGGGTATTTACTCCCATAATAAATTGTACCGTTAAAATTGTCCAATAAATTACTGCTGCCGTGTTAACCACAATCCACAGCGACCAATTTTCTTTATATTTCAAAATATACAATACTTGTGCAATGAGTGGAATAATTAAATTTAGAGCATCAAAATAAGGAAGTTGCCCATTTAATAAGGCATCTATGCCCCAAACGACCAACCAAGCAATAAAAGCACCTAGAAAAATTAGACGACGAGTTTTTGGTCTAAATTCATGGATAGCATCATCCTGTCCCCAAAAAAACCAGCCCACAGGTTGAGATAAGACATAAAAAATTCCCATAACAAAACTCATCCATGAGTGAGTCTGATAAGCAATTAAAGTCATCGCTAAGGTCTGAACTAAACCAAATGCAAAATTAATTTTACGACCTTTCATCCCATAAATGAGACAAAGTACACCAAATACACCAGATATCATTCCAATGAAAGAATCAGGGGCAATGATATAGACAATCACTTGTAAGAACAATAAAATTAAGATATATGTGATTTCAAATTTCTTCCAATTTGCAAAAAGTTGCTTAAAAAGCCAAGAATCTTTTGTCATTTTTTCTCCTTTTTATCCTAACGCTTAAATGCAGTCAAGAATATCGCTTACCGCTTTATTAATTTAAAATATGATGGTAATTTCAGTTCTATTTTTCAACTCTAATCAATTTACAAGTAATATTTATATTAGCGATTTAAAACTTCTAGAGCAATCTCAATTGTCCGAAGCTCACCTTTATTAACTTTATCATTTCCTGAAACTAAATCATTGACTCCCGCTTGTAAATCTCCTCCGTAAGCAACAACATTATTCAAAATAGATAAAGTTTCTATTCCTCGTAAACGTCCGACTGTAAACAATGCACCAGATTCCATATCTTCGCCCACAATTCCAAATTTAGACCAATATGCTTGAGTTTCTTCATGATTATCCATATAAAAACCGTCATGAGAACGAATAATTCCATAAATAGCATCGGGAGCAATTTCTTTTGCTTTATTTAACAAATCAGTAGATGGAACTGCTGGATATTGTTCGGGTACATACATTTTTGTCAAACCGTCATCTCGTACTGCTCCTTCTCCAATAATTGGACTTCCTAAATCGATCCCTAACTGCAAAGCACCCGCAGAACCTACTCTGATAATTCTCTTAACTCCAATATTATGAAGCTCTTCAATCGCAATAGCAGCTGACGGTGCACCTACACCTGTTGACAAAACTAATAGTTCCTTACCTTTATAAGTTCCACAGATTGAGCGAAATTCTCGATTGTATTTTAAATTTTTTACATCGGTCAAAAATTTTGCGACCTGATCTATTCGAGCTGGATCACCGACAATAATTGCATCAAGTCTAGCATCATTTTTCTTTAATTGAATATGCGCTTGTCCTTCTTCCATTTTTTTATCCCTCTATTTATTTAAAAAGTTGAACCTTATCTATAAAACAATTAAATTATACCAAATATTCCGAACAATTTAAAGTCGACTTGACTGACTTTATGTACAAAAAAAGATCTAAATAGACCTTTTTAAATCATTAGCTAACTCCACTTTCATCTTCAAAATTAATATGAAAGATTGAACCTTCTGGAAGATTGTCAGTAATGAAAATTTTAGCTTTTATTATTTCTGCATATTGTTGAGCTATTGCTAAGCCAATACCATTTCCAGTATGGCTTCCCCTTGATTTATCTACTTGATAAAAACGATTGAAGACTTTTGTTTTTTCACTATCAGTAATCCCAACTCCTTCATCAATAATTTGAATTTCTTTTTTATTATATTTAATAAAAACTCTTGTTCTATCTGGCGAATATTTTATTGCATTTTCAATTAAAATGGTCAAAATTTCTCGAAGAGCAAATTTACTCGTTTTAATGTATAGCTCTCCACCTCCTTCAATATCTATCTCGTTAGACGAATCAAATTCAAAAGTGGCCTTAACTTCTAAGAGTAAACTCTCAATTGTGAAAATCTCTTCTTGATAATCAATCTGTCCATTTCTTGATAAAGTTAAAAAATCTTCTATTAGTTTTTTCAGTCTCTCCGATTCTTTTTCCAAATAATCCAGTGCATTTTCAACAATTTCTGGATGCTCAACTCTTCTTCTTTTGAGCAATGAAATATAGCCAGAAATTGCCATTACAGGTGTTCTTAATTCATGGGATAAATTTGTCGTAAATTCTTTTTCAGATTCAATTTTCTCTTGTAATCTTTCAACTAAGTCATTAAAATTTATTGCAAGTTCTCTTATTTCCATTGGTGAATCAGGAACTTCCAATAAATTATTATTCTGACTTGCCTCAAAAGCCAATTTTTGAATTGGCCCATTTATTTTCTTGGAATAATGACGTATTAGTAGTAAACCAATCAAATAATTTAAAAGTAGAATAACAAAGGCACTTGTCAATAAGGTTTCACCTTCTTCAAATATATCCTGAAGAGAAAGCCAAATTTCATAGGTGATTCCTTTTTCTTTTTTATAAACAGTATCATATAATTTTCCATTTGATACCGTAATTTTACCAAAATGAAAAGTCCGATTTTCTAAAAAACTATCAGTTCCTTTGCTCATTATTGTTTTTTTCGATTCTGAACTTACACGAATAAAATTATCTTCCTCATGGAAGCCACTTATATCTTGAAAGTTCATGTCACTAAGGTCCGAAACATTTTTCATTCCTGTCATAATAGCACTTGTCTCTCTATCACTTACTTGAAACAAGCTATAAGTAATAAAGGTCAACCCACTAAACGTTAATAATAAAAGAAAGATGCGCTGAAAAATTCTTCTAATTAATAATTCATTTGTATATATTTTCTTTTTTTTATTATTATTTATTTTTTTTAAGTCTATATCCTAAACCTCTTATTGTTTCTATCATATTTTTATCTAATTTTTTTCGTAAATAGCGTATGTAAGTATCCACAGTATTTAGCTGACCACCAAAGTTCATTCCCCAAACTTCATCAAGGATATCATCCCTTGAGATAATCTCCCCCTGATGTTCAAATAAAAAAAGTAATAGAGCAAACTCTCTCTGGCTTAAATTAATCGGTTTTCCACCATATTTAACAATATGTTCACTCTGACTAAGAGAAATCTCACCATAAGCATATTGCGTTGGTTGTGTATGTTTTCTAAAAATCACTCGCAACCGAGCCATGAGCTCCTCAATGCTAAAGGGTTTTGTTAAGTAATCATCAGCCCCTGCATCCAAACCTGCAACTTTATCTCCCACATAGTCTCTCGCAGTTACAAATATTACTGGAACTTCTTTATTAATTTTTTTCATACGTCGTAAAACTTCAAGACCATCAAGTTTTGGAATCATCCAGTCAAGTATAACCAGATCCAATTGTTCTTGTTCAAAAATTTTTAATCCTGAAATTCCATCAGCTGCAGTGTTAATTTCATATCCTTCAAAGGAAAGTTCAGTCTTTAATAAATTAGAGAGACTTTCTTCATCTTCAATTATTAGTATTCGTTGTTCCATATTCACAGTATATCAAAAAATATTAAAAAATATCAATTTTCTGACATTACATTTCATCTTCATAGCATAAAAGACTTAAAAAATATTTTTAAGTCTTTTCCTAAAACTAAACAAGTCTATATCTTAAACTATTTTGTCGCATAAAATGCAATTCCTTCTGATTTCCAACCCGCTTTAACCAAACTATCTCGTTCATAGGAACTCATCGTCAAGAAATGGGCTCCCAGTTTTGCATTAGGATTGTAGAGACGATAAACTGGTTTTCCACTATTTGAATCAGAATAGAAAGCAACTCCTTCTGATTTCCAACCGTTTTGATGCACTAGGCTATTCATTTCATATGCTGATTCCGTATAAAGGTGTTCACCTGAGTTTGGATTATAAACTCTATATACATTATTGCCAGATTTTGGTGCTTTCCAAGCTACTCCTTCTCCTAACCAACCACTGTTCATTGTGTTGAGTGAGTTATACTCATAATTACTTGTGGTATAGAGATGCTCTCCACTCACTTTATTGTACAAACGATAGACAGATTGACTAGAAATCGTGCTTTGTTGTTTAGTTAAGTTTACATGTATCATTTTTGTAGCAACTGTTTTGCTTGTATTCGCCGTGCCTGAAGCATTGGCTGCATAAATTTTAACCGTTGCATCATAACTCTTTGTTCCATTTGCACGTAATAAATCAAGTAAATTTTGACCTGTTGCTCCATTTGTACCGGCTAAATCAACTTCATAGAAATATTTTCCAGATTCAAGTCCTGAAATTGGCGATAAAGCTGCATTTTTAGCTGTTCCATTGTCCGACCATGGTGCTTTACTTGCGGAATTAAGTAAGAGACGAGTCAACATTCCGTCCCCTCCAAAAGCTTCAAAAGGAATAACCTGATTTACTCCAGCTGTAAATGGACCTGGAGCTGTTGCATTAGCCAATTGTGCTGCAGTAACAGTAGTTGTGGCATTAATATTTGCTTGAAGTCCTGCGGTTATCTCTGAAGTTGAAGTCATCTGACTACCTTGCGTTCCTGTTGTATCAGCCAGAACTTTTATTTGATTGGCTGATATCCCTGAACTCAGGAGTAAAGTTCCCAAGACTAATGATGAATAAAGCCATGTTTTACCAGACTTCCATGTCCGGAATGAATTTTTTGTTTTCATATTGTAGTTCTCCTTTACTTTTACATACTTATTATAAAAAAAGTTTTCCAAGAGAACTACTCATTTTTATGTTAGATTTCTGTGAATTTCCCATTTATCTCAAATGATTAATCTGATACATTTCTAAACAAAAAAAGACCCAGCGGGTCTTTTAGAGGATATTTTTGAATTTTTCTTACAAATCGTTAATATCGAAGTCTTCCCCGAGGAAATCAGCAAGTGAGAAGCCTTCTTGTGTTTCAGGCAAATCGTATGAAGGTTTAGCTGCTTTACGTGGTGCGCGTGGTTTGCGATCACGTTTTTCACCGTCGTTGTCGTTGTTACGAGCTGGACGAGCTGGAGCTTCTTCAAGCGCTTTGATTGAAAGTGAGATACGTTCTTCAGCAGGTTTCACGTCAAGAACTTTTACGTTCACAACTTGACCAACTTTAAGAACATCTTTTGGATTTTCAACACGTTCCCATGAAATTTGTGAAACGTGAACAAGTCCTTCAACACCTGGATAAAGTTCAACAAAGGCACCGAAGTCTGTCAAACGTTTAACAGTTCCTTCAACAGTTGATCCAACTGGTGCTTTTTCTTCAACTTGTTCCCATGGTCCAGGTTGTGTAGCTTTAAGTGAAAGTGAAAGACGTCCAGCTTCTGGGTCGAGTTTCAAAATCTTAACGTTAACAACATCGCCAGGTTTTACTGCGTCTGATGGACGTTTGATACGGCTATGTGAAAGTTCAGAAACGTGAACCAATCCGTCAATACCACCAAGGTCAACGAATGCACCGAAGTTAGTTACGCGTGAAACTGTACCTTCAACGATATCGCCTTCTTGAAGTTGTGCAAAAGCTTCTTTACGCATTTCGATTGCTTCAGCTTCAACAACTGCACGACGGCTAAGGATGAAGCGGTTTTCTGAAGCGTTAACTTCGATAATTTTAGCTTCGATTTCTTCGCCAACAAATTTCTTAGTATCTTTAACAAAGTAAGTGTCAATCATAGATGCAGGGATAAATCCACGAACACCGTTATAGTCTACTGAAAGTCCGCCTTTAACGTCTTTAGTAACTTTAACTGTTACGATTTCGCCTTCTTTGCCTTCCAATTGAGTCCAAGCTTTACGAGCTTCAAGACGTTTCAATGAAAGGAGATATACGTTTGCACCTTCGGCTTCTTTACCAACGATTTGTTTGATAACAAGCAAATCAAGAACATCTCCAGGTTTAACGAATGTATTGATATCAGCATCTTTATCGTTAGTGATTTCGCGAAGTGTAAGGACACCCTCAACACCAGTTCCTACGATGGCAACAGTTGCTTGCCCGTTTTCAACTGAAAGGATTTCACCCTTAACGACGTCACGTACTTTAACGTCTTCAACGCTGTTTAATAATGTTTCAAATTCGTTCATTTGTAAAAAAAATTCCTCCAACAATTTGGCTGGTACACAGCCTTACAAAACATTATACCATAAAAAATCGCTTAGGGAAAGCATTTTTCTCGATTTATATTAAAAAAGTTATAAGTATTTTATTATGTACAGAAATATTATCAACAAGTTATGAAAACCGTTTCTTTTTTTGTTCAAAAAAACCTGTCAAAACTTTGACAGGTCAATATTTTATTGATATTGCATTACTTTTTGTGCTTTGTAGGCTACGTCAATCATCGCACCACCAAGACATTCTTCTCCATCATAGAAAACAACAGCTTGTCCGGGAGTAATTGCTCGAACAGGTTCGTCGAAATCAACGGTTACTTTATCACCGTTAACATGAATAGTTACTCCTGTATCTTCTTGGCGATAACGGAATTTTGCTGTACAGTGAAGGTCAAAAGTTTCTGGCATTTCTCTGGTAAAGCTCAAATCGCTTGCGTCAAGACTTGTTGAATAAAGGTGTTCATGATGGAAACCTTGTCCAACATAAAGGGTATTAGTAGTTAAGTCTTTACCAACAACAAACCATGGGTCACTTGTTAATTGGCCGTGTTGTCCACCGATACCAAGACCACCACGTTGACCGATTGTATAATACATCAAACCGGCGTGATTTCCCATTTCGATACCGTCAAGTGTCATCATTTTACCTGGTTGAGCTGGTAAATATTCTCCAAGGAACTTTTTGAAATTCTTTTCACCAATGAAGCAGATTCCTGTTGAATCTTTCTTCTTAGCAGTTGCAAGTCCTGCTTTTTCAGCAATCTTACGTACTTCAGGCTTTTCCAAATGTCCCAATGGGAACATTGTTTTCTTGAGTTGTTCTTGGGTCAATTGACTTAAGAAATAAGTTTGGTCTTTGTTGTTGTCCGCGCCACGTAACATATGAACGATACCATTTTCATCTGTACGAACTTGGGCATAATGACCTGTTGCGACGTAGTCTGCTCCTAATTCCATAGCATAATCTAGGAAAGCTTTAAATTTAATTTCCTTATTACACATGACATCAGGATTTGGGGTACGTCCAGCGCGATATTCAGCGAGGAAGTATTCAAAAACACGGTCCCAGTATTCTTTTTCAAAATTGACTGAGTAATAAGGAACGCCAATTTGATCAGCTACTGCAGCTACATCTTTGTAGTCTTCAGTGGCTGTACAGACACCATTTTCGTCGGTATCATCCCAGTTTTTCATGAAGACGCCAATAACATCATAACCTTGTTCTTTAAGAAGCAAAGCTGTGACTGAGCTATCGACACCACCGGACATTCCGACAACGACACGTGTTTGTGCTGGACTCTTACCAGACATAAGTTGAGTATTTGTGTTATCCATTAATTTTTCACCATCTCTTTCTATTTTGATTTTGAAAAGAAATAAAATTGCTGACGAAAAAAACTAGACGATTTCGTCAGTAAATTTTTTCTTTTCAAGTTAGACAAAATATCAGTTGAAGGCTGACTTTTGTAAATGTTGCAGTTGAAGGCTGAACATTAATAGGTAACTGGAATATTATAACACATTGCCTAAGTAAAAACTAGCCTTTGAATAAAAAAAGTAGTCAAAAAAAGTGGTATAATGTCATAATGATTAAACATAGTGAAAATCCTTTAGTTTTCAATACAGCTATTGGAACAAAAAAACGTAATGAAACAGTCGTACCTAAGGAAGTTCTTTGTCCTTTTTGTGATGTGGAAAATCTAACAGGTATTTTAAAAACTTCTGACCATAAAATTTGGTTAAAAAATAAATTTCCAACACTCAAAAATTCAATGATGACTGTGATTATTGAGTCTGATGAACATTTAGGTGATATTTCTACTTATGGTGTGGAAGAAAATCGTGAGGTTTTTTCTTTTGCTTTTGAATGTTGGGATGAAATGATTCAATCTGGCAAATATCAATCCGTTTTGATGTTCAAAAATTTCGGTCCTCGCTCCGGTGGAACATTGCGCCACCCTCATTTGCAAGTCGTTGGCTTAGAAGAAACTGACGGCTATGCTCAAATTGCAAAAGAAAATTTTGAAGGAGTCGAAATCAAAAAAAATGGTCTGACTGTCACTTTGTCTACTCGACCTATTATGGGCTTTGTGGAATTTAATGTTATTATTTCTGAACTTGAAAATGTTGAAAAATTGGCTGACAATGTTCATGGGATTACCTCTTATTTAATGACAGACTATATGAATGGGCGTTGTGATTCTTATAATCTCTTTTTCCATCATTTCGATGATAAATATATTTGTAAAATTGTTCCTCGCTTTATTACTTCTCCTTATTTTATTGGTTATAAAATCCCGCAAGTCAATGGAATTGAAGCATTAGAAGAAATTGCTGACGAGATTAGAAATCGTTTAGATAAAAAGTACTGACAGGCTTGTCAGTATTTTTTTAATACACTTAATATAAGTTTGATTTTTGTATCTTTGGTATAATAGAAATATGAAATTTATCAAGAAAAATAAATGGGCACTTCTTGCAAGTTTTTTTATTCCATTATTATTAATGGTTATCGTTCTTGCAATGACTGGGATTTATTGGGGGAGTTCACGGTCAATTTTGGCTGGGGATGCATATCATCAGTATGTCGCCATTCATTCTCTCTATCGTAATATTTTACATTCGGGCGGTTCTTCTGGTTTCTTATATACTTTTACCAGTGGTCTCGGCCTCAATCTTTATGCTTTTTCGGCTTACTACATGGGAAGTTTTCTCATGCCCCTTACATTTTTCTTTGATGTAAAATCAATGCCTGATGCTTTATATTTACTGACCATACTAAAATTTGGCTTGATTGGTCTATCAGCATTTGTCAGTTTCAAAAACATGTATCAAAAACTTTCTAAATTGATTGTTTTGTCAATAAGTACAGCTTTCGCACTGATGAGTTTTTTAACCTCACAGCTTGAAATTACGATGTGGTTAGATGTTTTCATTCTCTTGCCTCTAATTATTTGGGGACTTCATCGCTTAATGGATGAACGAAAACGCTGGCTTTATTTCGTTAGTTTATTGATTCTATTTATCCAAAATTATTATTTTGGCTTTATGGTGGCTATTTTCTTAGTGCTCTATTTCTTGGCACGGATGACTTACGAAAAATGGTCTTGGACAAAAGTGCTTGATTTTGTGGTTTCTTCTGCTTTAGCTGGTCTGTCCAGCCTAATCATGCTCTTACCCATGTATCTTGATTTGAAGTCTAATAATTCCGATGCTCTTTCAACTTTGTCAGGTGTCTTTACAGAAAATTCTCATCTTTTTGACCTTTTCGCTAAGAATTTTGTTGGCACTTATGATACTACTCAATTCAATGCCATTCCAATGATTTATGTTGGAATGATGCCTTCAGCTTTGGCTATTCTCTTCTTTTTCACTAAAAGTATTCGTCTCAGAAGTAAATTTGCCTTTCTAGGAATCATTGCTTTCTTTGTTGCTTCATTTTATCTTCAAGCTTTAGATTTACTATGGCAAGGGATGCATTCACCAAATATGTTCTTGCACCGCTATGCTTTCTTATTTAGTTTGTTTCTTGTTTTAATGGCTTTAGAAACTCTATCTCGCTGGGAGGAAATAAAGACTTGGCATATTTTGACTATTAGTCTTTTTCTAATTACAGGTTTTCTTGCTACTTTAATTTTTGGACACTATAAATATGTAATGACTTCTCAAGTTATGTTGACTTTCTTGTTTGGTCTTGCTTATTTAATCTTGTCTATTAATTCTGTTAGGAAATGGATTTCAGCTCATCTATTTGTTATTATCCTCTTTGTTTTCATGACTGTTGAAGCTGGTGTTAATGCCCTTTATCAGGTTCAAGGAATACAAAAAGAGTGGAATTTTGCCAGTCGTGATTACTATAATACCCAAGTGAATTCTATAGAACCGATTGCCAAAAAGGTGAATGAGCTTACTGGTTCTGGTTTTGCCAGAATGGATAACACTGTTCCTGATACAGCAAATGATGGCATGAAGTACAATTTTAATGCACTTTCCCAATTTTCATCTGTTCGTAACAGCAACGCCAGTTCAATCATGCGTCAATTAGGATTTCACACTGACAGTACTTATTTGAATTTACGTTATCCTGGGAATACATTACTGATGGATTCGATTTTTGGAATTAAATATAATATAAGCCAAGCTCAACCTCCAAAATTTGGATTTTCACCAGTTCCCAATGCTCTCAGTAATTTGAGCAAAAACTCAAATGCGATGGGTCTTGGTGTCTTCGTTCCCAATGGATTTGAAGATGCTAAATTCACTGATAAAGCTCAAGCTAGCAGCTTTATTAATAATCAAACAGCTTTAGTTAACGCTTTGACAAAATCGAAAACTACATTCTTTACTCCATTTTACACGACCAGTGAAGAAACTGCTGATAAAATCACGGGTGCTGGCAATTCTGTTACTCTGACTCGTCCAAAAACTTCTACAGCTACTGATGTTTCAGTTACCTACGGAATTACCGTGGCGGCAAATAGTCAAATTTATTTATCTGTTCCCAATATTACTTATCTAAATAGTAATGCTGAGAATACATTGATTACTATTTCTGATGTTTCCAATCCAAAAATGACACGTTCTCTCAATAGTTATTACGTTGGTACAAATGATACTGGCTCCTTCTTGAATTTAGGAAGTTTCAGTAAGGAAACTAAGCTAAAAGTGACCTTAGCATTTCCTGAAAATTCACAAGTTACTTTTGATACCACTTCATTCTGGCGTCTGGACACTACAGCTTACCAAAAAGAAATGGCTCTTCTACAATCTCGTAGTCCTAAAACAGAAATGATTAAAAACGGGGTTCGCATGACTTATACGGAAAAAGAAAAGGGCGATATTTTCTTGACAATTCCTTATGATAAAGGCTGGTCAGCAAAAGTTGATGGAAAAAAAGTGGCTGTCAGTAAAGCTCAATCTGGTTTTATGAAAGTTAGCGTTCCTACTGGCAGTCATCGTCTTGAACTAAAATTCTTCCCTAATGGACTAAAAGAAGGAATCATTTGCTTTATTTTAGGAATTCTGTTATTTATTGGTTACAACTATTTTACTAATAAACCTAAAAAATCTGGAGGAACAAAAAATGAAAGCTAAATCAATTATCCCCTTTACGCTCGGAATCCTAGTTGCTGTCAGCATCCCTGTTTCCTATTCTTTAAAGACCAAACATTTTGAAGTCAATTTCAAAAAAGGTGGCTTGCTTGACCCAGAATTGTATAAAAAATAAGGCAGATTGTCTTTAAAAAATTCTATCAGTAAATTCTAAACAAAAAAACGTTGATTATCCAACGTTTTTTATTTTTGTTTTTGTCAAAAGTAAGGAATTCAAAATAACAGAAACTGATGATAAACTCATTGCCGCTGCAGCGAGCATTGGATTGAGTAATCCAAAAGCTGCAAGCGGAATGCCAATGACATTATAAACGAAAGCCCAAAAATAATTTTGCTTAATTTTGGAAATTGTTTTTTTAGCTACTTCAAAGAAAGTGGAAATTTTATGAAGTTGACCGCTAGTAACAGTCACATCACCAGCTTCCATAGCTATATCTGACCCAGTTGCCATTGCCAGCCCGACGGTCGCTGACGCTAAAGCAATAGCATCATTGATTCCATCACCAACCATCATTGAATTTGGGCTATTTTGCACAATTTCTGCTTTTTCTTCAGGTCTTAAACCACTTTTAACTTCATCTAAATGAACAAGTTTTTGAATTTTTGCTGCCGAATTTTCATTATCTCCTGTCAACATAACAGTCTTTAGACCACGTTTTTGCAAGGTCTGAATTGTCTTAAGCGCATCATCCTTTAGACTTGAACTAAAAACAGCCATCGCTAATAATTTTTCCTTATTTGCCAAATAAATGACCGTATCATCTGTTTCTGGGACTGACAGATTTAAGTCTGTCATTAATTTATCATTGCCAGCAAAATATTCCTGACCATTAATTTTAGCAGAAAGTCCACGACCCGCAAGTTCTGATAAATCTGTCAGTTCATATAAATCACCTTGAAATTTAAGAGATTTAGCCAAAGGGTGATTAGAGTGAGCTTCTAGACTAGCCAATAATTTAAACTCATCACTTGCCATTTTTTCTTCAATAGAATTAAAGCTGTCAGTAACTTTTTCACTTTCTGTCAGTAATTTAAAATCTGTCAGTTCAAATTCACCTGTTGTAATGGTCCCAGTTTTATCAAAAAATACTGTTTTAACTAATCCGGCAAGTTCCAAAGCATTGGCATTTTTAATCAACAAACCATTTTTAGCAGCCAAACCAGTCCCAGAAATAATGGCAGTTGGTGTAGCTAAACCAAGCGCACAAGGACATGCAATGACCAAAACTGCTACTGAATGCATGATTGCTGTCAGTAAAATTCCACTGACAGCCCAAGTCGCAATGAAAGTTATCAGAGCAATAACTAACACAACTGGCACAAAAATCCCTGAAATCTTGTCAGCTAATTTTTGAATGTTTGGTTTTGAGCCTTGTGCTTCACTCATCATTTCAACCATTCTTGAAATTGTTGAATCATTTAAATCATGAACAACAACTGCTTTAACTTCACCATCTAAATTTATTGTTCCTTCAAAAATGACTTCATCATCCATTTTTACAACAGGTAAGGCTTCACCTGTCAAAATAGATTCATCAAAGGATGCTTTGCCAGAAAGAATCATCGCATCCAAAGGCACTTTCTCCCCTGGCAAAATGCGAATCACTTGTCCCATTTGAACTTCTTCAATCGCTAAATCAGTCGATTCCGTATGAACAAAAGTTGCTCGACTAGACATTAATCCAGTAATTGCTTGCGTTGTTTTCTCTTTTGCATTATGTTCTAAAAGTTTACCCATGACCACCAAAGTGATAATTACCATCGATGATTCAAAATTCAAAGCATTCGCTTGGCTCATAAAAATAGCCAAAATCAAACTCGAAAAGTAAGCAACCGAAGTTCCTAAAGCCACTAAAACATCCATATTTGCCGATTTATTTCGCAAAGCATGATAAGCTCCAACATAAAAGCGCCAACCAATAACGAATTGTACTGGAGTTGCCAAAATCAATTGTACGATTGGTTCATGTAAAAACATGACCCAATTTGCATGTACTCCGAAGATATCAGCAAACATTGCAACTACTAAAGGTAAAGTCAAAATTAAAGCAATCCAAAAAGACAAAGCCAAATTTCTTGCTTTTTTTGCAGCTTGACGTGCAATTTTTTCCTGATGAGCTTTGTCATTAACAATGGCTCCATAACCCGCTTTTTCCACTAAGTTAATAATTTCTTGGTCAGAAATATTATCGTCAGCAACAATTTTGGCTTTCTCAGTCGCCAAATTTACCGTTGCTTCCATAATTTTATCTGACTGATTCAATGTTTTTGAAACTGTATTTACACAATTTGCACAGGTCATTCCTGTAATTACAAATGATTGACTCCGCATTTTTACCTCCTCTATATTTTATCTCTAAATATAGTTTACAATTGTAAACGAAAAAAGTCAAGAAAAAATCATCTTCATTTGGGGAATGAAGATGACCTGTTATTATTTAGTAAAACAATATTTGGGGTTTGCTTTACCAATTTCATTCTAGCAAATTTAAATTCAATTCACAAACGAAGTGTTTTTTAAATTACTTTATAACCAGCCTCTGCAACGGCAACAGCCATTTTATCCATATCTGCTGGGGCAGAAAATTTAACTAGTGCTTCATTTTTTTTCAAAGAGACTTTTGCTTTTTCAACACCATCAATAGCTTCCAAAGCATTTGTCACATGCATTACACAGTGGTCACAAGTCATTCCCTCAATTTTTAAAGTTTCTTTCATTTTATATTCTCCTTTTTAAGCAGATATCTGCTCATGTTCATGTTTACAAGCACAAAGTCCACTTGTTTCTAAGCAATTACAATGTTTTTGTCCTACCACTTCTTTGGCATTAAGTGATTCTTGCAAAAGTTCAATATCCTTTGCCGTCAAAGTCGATTTTTCAATCATCTCTTGCAAAACATTGACATGTTTCGTTTCACAAACTTTTTGGATCAGACCATCGGCCATTAAATTTATAGCCGTACATTCTTCCATCAATGGACGATAAACAAATTTTCTTCCTTCTTTTTCGGTAGAAAGCATTTCTTTTTTTACCAGTCGACCAAGTAAAGTCTTAACAGTGGCCAATGACCATTCTAATTCTTGGGGGATTTGCGCATAAATTTCATCAACTCGCGCTTCTCCCAGAGACCAAATTACACGCATAACGATTAATTCGGCATTTGATACATTAAATTCTACTTCGTTCATTTTTTCTCCTTTCCCTATTCATTTTCATAAGATAAGTTTACACGTGTAAACACTAAAAGTCAAGTATTCAACCTAAAAAATAAAATTCGAATTTTATCATTCGAATTTTTAAGTTTAATCTTAACCAAATAATTCTTCCATAATTTTACGTCCAGTGGGTGTTTGGGCCAAACCACCCTCAGCTGTTTCTCTAAAAGCAGCTGGTAGAGACCGTCCCACATTATACATGGTATTGACCACCTCATCAACTGGAATCACTGTTTTAACCCCTGCCAAAGCCATATCAGCTGAAATCATTGCTTGTGACGCCCCCATTGCATTACGGTGAACACAAGGGATTTCAACCAAACCAGCAACAGGGTCACAAATTAAGCCTAACATGTTTTGCAAGACAATAGCAATCGCATAGCCTGCTTGTTCTGCAGAGCCACCAGCAGCTAAAACGAGTGCAGCTGATGCCATTGCCGAAGCAGAACCGACCTCTGCTTGGCAACCACCCTCTGCTCCAGAAATCGTTGCATTATTTGCAATCGCAAGTCCAAAGGCTCCTGCTACAAATAAAAATTCCACTTGCTGTTCATGACTCAAGTCTAAAGTTTTAATAGCCGAAGTTAAAACACCTGGCAAACAGCCGGCTGATCCGGCAGTTGGTGTCGCACAAATGAGCCCCATTTGGGCATTCACTTCATTGACGGCAACCGCATCACGAGCTGCTCCTAAGATGAGCTCACCCGAAAGTGCTTTGCCTGATTTAATATAATCATCCATCAACTTTGCATCGCCACCAGTAAGACCTGTAAGTGATTTTTTACCAGCAAGCCCCTTTTTAACAGAATCAAGCATCGTTTCTAGGTTATGTTCCATCATTTCCCAAATTTGTTCACGATTTCGTCCAGTTTGTTCCATTTCAATGGCAATCATTAATTCTGTGACCGAGGAATAATTTTTAGAATCCTCGATTAATTCTTCTATATTTTTAAACATATTTATTCCTATACTGCTTTTAATTAAAGAAATTAACGGCGTGCAAACGAGGAATAAGTTTCATTTCCTCAATTACTTCCTTAACATTTGGTGTATCAACTTCTAAAATCATAATCGCTTTTTCACCCTTAGCTTCTCTGGTTACATTCATTTGTGCGATATTAATTTGATGTTCTGAAAGGACACTAGAAACTCTAGCAATCATCCCTGGAACGTCTTCATGAATGACCACAAATGTCGGAACACCAGCTGAAATTGCGATATCAAAGCCATTCAATTCCGTTACTTGAATCATTCCACCACCGATTGAAATTCCAGTCACGGTCATTGTTCGATCTCCTTTTTTGGCGATTAAACGTGCGGTATTGGGATGTTCTGCTTTTTCTTCTGGATGTGGAACATAAGAAATTTCCATTCCTTGTTCAAAAGCAATCTGAGGCGCCATTGGCAGACGTTCATCATCTGTATCCATTCCTAAAACACCTGCAACAAGAGCAACATCTGTTCCATGACCCCGATAGGTTTTAGCAAAAGATTCATAAAGATGAATCTCCAATTTTTCTGGAAGTTCACCGAAAATAGAACGTACAATTTTACCAATTCGAGCAGCACCAGCTGTGTGCGAGCTTGAAGGTCCAATCATCACTGGACCAATGATGTCAAAGACACTTTTATATCTTAAATTATCCATTTAAACCTCAGTTCTTACAAAGATAGTTTTTAAACTATCTTTTATCTTCAAATATCATAACATAATTTTCAAGCTTTTTCAGGCAAAAAAAAATAGCTCCGCAGAGCTATTTTCTATTGACGTCCTTTGTAAATTGAACGCGATTGACCATACCATATTTTGGTTAGCCATCTTTGAATCCAAGGTTGAACCCATTTATCTAAACCAAATGAACGACCTGAACCATTCATAAGTGCAATTGCCACTGGAATAAACCAAATGTTAACCCAGTAGAACATTCCTGAAAGTGAGAACATAACAGTCAATGCGGCTGTTGCTGCCGCTGCAATCCAAGTGAACAATCCAAAAATAAGGGCAAGTGCAAGGAAGATTTCAACAATTGACATGAATTTTTGCATAAACAATGCGACTTCACGGTTTGGAATCATAAACTTAAAGATAGGTTCCATCCAATGTGGCACTTTGTCAAAAACAGTCATTGGGTCAGAACCGTAAGCGTACGAGAGGCCCCATTCAGTTGCTTTATGAGCAGCTTCACCACCACCACTTGAAGCGGCTGTTGTTGCTGCGCCTGTAGCACCTGCGGCTGCATCGGCTACACTAGAACTTGATGAAGCGGCTGTTGAAGCGCCTGCGGCTGCGTCAGCTGCTTTTGGTGCTTCTTGCAACCATGAGAATGGGAATTTAAGGTCATTTGTAAACCAAGAACCTTTACCAAACCAAGTCGTTGGGTTGAAGTATTGACCATCACCGACAATTTTCTTAATTGCTTCGGTAAACCAAACCACACCATAGAAAATACGAAGTGGAACAGCCCAAAGTACATTTCCTTGACGTGAAGTATGACCACGCATAAAGTTACGATTATCTTTTACGCGGAAGACTTCATCCAAGGCATAACGCCAGAAATAATGTGCTGAACGAATTTGCAAAGTATAGATAAAGTAAACAATATTCTTCATCAACATTGCCCAGAAACCAGTTAGACGCATGCTACCGATTTTGGCAACTCCCCAAGTTGAACCAATTGAAACCATTGTTCCTTGGTATTTACTTTCATGTTTATGTTTGCTTCCGCCATTGATGTCTGCAAGAATATTTGCCGCTGCTGTGTGTGCTGTTTGTTCCGCAGCTTCAACGATTTGTGGTGTTGGACGACCAGTATCTGGTTCAATATATCCTGAAACGTCACCAGCAACATAAATCCCTTTTCCTTCAAAACCAACAGCTTCCATGTATTCATTTGCTTGAAGACGATGTCCACGTTCTGTTTCATTAAGGTCTGTTTTTGCAGCTGTATTTCCTTGAACACCAGTTGTCCAAATTAATGTGTGAGTTGGAAGTTCTTTGGCAACTTTTTCTTCGTCACGCCCACCAACATTCACTTTGATATGATCTTTTGCTACTTCAACAATACCATGGTTTGTTAAAACATGAACATTTTTCTTTTCAAGATAAGCATGAGCTTTATCTGCTTGTTTACGGTCTAAAGTATTAAGGATTGTTGGCATCATTTCAACAACGTTGATTGTGATTTCTTCTTCAGGAATCTTCCAATCTGTTGAAACTTTTTTACGCCAATCAATCAATTCACCTGCCATTTCAATCCCAGTAAATCCTGATCCGGCAACTGAAATTGTTAAAAGAGCACGGCGTTTTTCATCATCAACTTCTGTTGATGCATATTGGACGATTTTTTCCAAATGACGTTTGATTCGCATTGCATCTTCAAGTGACCAAAGTGTAAACCCGTGTTCTTTAACACCAGGAACTCCAAAGTCATTTGGTTCGCCACCAAGGGCAACAATGACATAATCATAGCTATAACGACCATGTTTTGTGATTACTTGTTTGTTTTCTTTGTCAAGACTGACGACAGAGTCAGTGACAAGACTAACGTTTTTACGTTTTCCTAAAAGCTTTTGGAAATCATATTGTACAGTTGTGAATGGAACACGTCCTGCTGCAACTTCGTGAAGTTGAGTCATGGTTGTGTGGTAACTATGTTTGTCAATCAGTGTGATGTCAGCATCTGCTTTGAGCTTTTTAGAAAGCTCACGCGTCGCATGTACTCCTGCAACACCACCACCGATGACTACGATTTGTTTCTTAGTCATTTAGAATGGTTCTCCTACTAGTAATATAATAATAACGTCAGGCACTATTATATCCTTTTTAGAGCAATTTGTAAACTGTTACACAAGAAAAACTTTTCCAAATTTTTTTATGGAAAAGTTTTATATTTATATTTTGTTTTAACTTAAATTGCACCTTTGTGGAAAAGTTGGTCATTGATATATTTGAAGAAATAATGACCAGAACGAATTTCAAAGGTATAAACAAGATAAACCATGTGTTTCATGAATGTTGCTGAAAAACCACTTAATTTTGTTTTTCCAACTGTCCCAACCGCATAGCCTGAACCAATAGAAACCAGTGTTCCACGATAATTTCCAACAAATTTGGTTTTTTCGCCACCTTTAATATCTGCAATGATATTTTTAGCGGCCGTGCTTCCTGTTTGTTCTGCTGCTTCTACAATTTGAGGAGTAGGGCGACCATTTTCGGGAACAATATAACCTGATACATCTCCTGCAACATAGATGCCATGATTTTCTTCGCCAATCGCTTCCATGTATTCATTTGCTTGAAGACGATGACCACGTTCTGTTTCGGAAAGTTGACAAGCTTCTGCTTCTGTATTTCCTTGTACCCCTGTTGTCCAAATTAAGGTATTTCCTGGAATTTCTTTAACAACTTTTTCCTCGTCACGTCCACCAACATTAACAGTGATATGATCTTGTGCTACAGCTGTAATTCCATGATTTACAAGGACATTGATGTTTTTATTTTGAAGGTAAACGAGTGCTTTATCTGCTAAACTACGGTCTAAAATATTCATAATTGTTGGCATCATTTCAACAATATTGATTGTAAATTCAGATTCTGGAATGCCGTATTTTTTAGATGCTTTTTTACGCCAATCAATCAATTCTCCGGCCATTTCAATTCCAGTGAATCCTGAACCAGCCACGCTAAAGGTTAACAATTTTTTTCGTTTTTCTGAATCAGCTTCTTTAGCTGCTGCTTGAACCATTTCTTTCAAATGTGCTTTTATTTTCAAAGCATCTTCAAGTGACCAAAGTGTAAAGCCATATTCGTTAACACCTGGTACACCAAAGTCATTGGGCTCCCCACCCATTGAAACGACTAAATAATCATAGTCATAGCTATTTTTATCTGTAATCACTTTTTTGTTAGTTTTATCAAGTTCAACAAGTGACTCTTTTACCACTTTAACGTTATTAAATTTTCCAATTGTTCGATTCAAATGATATTGAACAGCATCTGCCTCAACACGACTTGCTGCAACTTCATGAAGTTGGGTCATTGAAGTTTGAAAATCATGTTTATCTATAACTGTAATTTCTGCATCATTTTTCAAATTTTTTGCAAGTAAGCGTGTGGCTGAAACTCCAGCAAATCCAGCACCTACAATAACGATTTTTTTCTTAGCCATTTCTCTTGGCCTCCTACTAATAATAATTCCAAAAAATATTATACCTCTTATCGAAATAAATATACATTTTTCTGTTTATAAATTTACTTTCTGTAATTTTTAAAATAAAAAACCGCAGTATACGGCTTTTTTAAATAATTTAATAATTTTTCATGACTTGCCCTTCAGATACACCTAAACATTTCATGAAAGGAAGTATATAGTCAATGTCTTCAATATTTTTCTTTTGCATCAGTGAAATTCGGCTAATGCCTTGACTAACTTCTACTGTGACTTTATGGTCGTCGTTAATAAAAAGGTGAATACTATCACATGCTCCTTGATGAATACTGACGCCTAAAATTTTTCCTTTTTGAACTTCACAGGTTTGAGCGCCATGGAGATAGCTATCTACTACTAATTTCATTACGGTTGTTTCAATTTTAAAATTCTTTGGTTTTTGCTGATCATCAGTTTTTGAATCTTGGGCAAGTTCCATGTTGTTATTTTTCATGGTTTAGCTCCTTTCCATTTCTTAATTCTATTTTATCAAGTTTTATTATGAAAAAAAAATGATATAAAAATAAAATTTATTTAATACTTTTAAGACTATAATACTGCCTTTCTTACTAGTTTAAATTTTACTGACGGTCAGCAAAAAAGACTGACCACATCAGTCTTTTTTTATTTTGTTGAGAAAATCAATGACTGCTTGGTTGAATTTCTCAATTTCTTCTAAATGTAAAATATGTCCACAACCTTCAAAAATTTGAACTTCTGAACTTGGATTGTTTTGTAATTCACGCGCTGCTTGAGCATGAATTGCTGGAAAAATCGGAGATTTCTCGCCGGCAAAAAATAAATGTGGTTTTTTTTCTTGCCCAAGCTCAGGACGCCAATCTTGCAAAATAACATTTTGCAGTAAAGGACGATAGCGTTTGAAATCAAAAGGTTTCATTCCATGTCCCAGTGTTCGTTTTACACTATCTGACAACTTTTTTTGTGTCAAACGAGTTTTTGGAAAATCATCAATAAATACTGACAGCTCTGTCAGTGTTTTCCCATATTGACCATTGAGCCAATCTGCCGATTTGAAGAAAGTTGGGGCCTGATCTTCTGTAATTATTGCTGATACATTTTCGTCAGTAAATAATTCTTCATAAGCCATAATTGTTGCCGCACCCATCGAATGGCCAATTAAGACAACATTTTTTAATTGCAAATAGTCAATTAATTCTTTTAGGTCCATTGCCAAACGGTGTAAAGTCAAGCCATAATCTACTTGTTGTGAATCTCCATGTGAGCGATGATCATAAGTAATCACCCGATAACCAGCATTTACAAATGTTTCTATTTGGGCAAACCACGTAACTTCACTGGACGAATAGCCACCAATTAGAATCAGAGGTTGATTTAACTGATTGCCATAATCATGAAAATTTATTTTTACTAAATCATTTGTTGTAAAAAAAGACATTTTTGTTTCCTCTCAAGCTTTTTCCAATGTTTTCATTGTAACAAAAATTCTGTCAGCACTGACCAATTATGATTTCTAGTAACTGATTATTCTTCATCCAGATAAAAATACTGACAATAAGAAAAATATTTCTGTCAGTAAAATTTTTTAATGATAATTTAAAAACTGACAGCTTAGCTATCAGTTTAATCACGAGATATGAGTAAATCATAAGTTTTCTATCATTATTTCATCTTTATCACTGATTATTCTAATCCAAATGATCACCATTTGAAGCAAATACATTTTTAAACCAATGAAATGATTTTTTTGGAATACGTTTATGACTTTTTGGATCCACATAAACAGCACCGTAACGTTTATCAATAGCACCAGATGAAGCAGGAATATCAATCAATCCCCAACCAAGATAACCCATAACTTCTACCCCGTCAGTAAATATTGCCTTTTTCATGGCTTCAAGATGTTTCTGATGATAAGAAATTCTCAAGTCATCAGCAATTTCTGTTTTCCCATTCCAGATTTCTGACTGACCAATGCCATTTTCAATAGGAAAAACAGGCAACCCAAATTCATTATATAATCTACTTATAATTCTTCTAAAGCCTTCTGGGTCAATGGACCAATCCCATTGATTATGTTCAAGCAACGGATTTAATTTCATCCCTTTAGTCAAATAAGAATTTGGTGCATCATTTTCTGTCAGCTGACTTGCATCAAGTAAAATTGAGCGATAATAAGAAAAAGAAATAAAGTCAGAAATTCCATTTTTTAAAATTTCTTCATCTCCTTTTTGAAAATCCATTTGGATGTTCTGATTTTTAACATAGGTCATAACCTCATGCGAATAATGACCAAAAGCATAAACATCACAGAGATTTCGATTATAAAATTCATCAAATTTTCTAAGATATAAATTATCTTTTGGTGAAAAAGTTGCGGGATATATTTCCGTAGTCGCCAACATTCCTCCTATTTTTGCTTCAAAATTTTCATGCAAAAATTGGGTTAATTCGCAATGAGCAAGCATGGTATGATGAAAAACAGTATACATATCAGAGAGTGTCAGCTCTTTTTTCAAAACTCCCGAATAATGCTCGAAACCGTCAGCAAAATAAAGATTATGCTCATTAAAAACAATCCAATATTTGACTTTGTCAGCAAATCTTTTCATCATTTCTTGTCCAAATCTTACAAATGCTTCTTTCACTTTTCGACTCAAAAATCCATTGTACTTTTCAGCCAGATTTAATGGCATATCGAAATGATAGAGACATATCATAGGCTCAATTCCACGAGCCAGCAAATCATCAATCAGATGATTATAAAAAGCAATTCCTTCCTCATTAAATTCACCATCGCCGTCAGGAACAATTCGTGACCAAGAAATTTGGAAACGATACATATTCATATTCATTTCTTTCATAAGATCTAGATCTTGTGAATAATGATGATAATTATCATTTGTTACTTGCCAATCTTTGGCAGAACGTCCAGCGGTATTCACATCATAGACAGAGGGCCCTTTTCCTCCTTCATTCCAGCCGCCTTCGGTTTGCATTGACGAAGTTGAATTCCCCCAGAAAAAATCTTTTGGCATTTTATTTTCCATTTTGTCCCCTTTTATCTTTAATTTTATAAAAAGAAATCCCGAAGAAAAAGTTTCTCCGGAGTTTCTAATCTCCTTATTCAATTACTAAGCAATAACTTCTTCAGCTTCAGCATTTGCTTCTTGTTCTAACAACATTTTGTCATATTTTTTAGCAAATGGAAGATAAATCAAAATTGATTCTAAAAGCGCAATAACTTGCAGCACTGCATATTGCCAACCTCCGATTAAAAAGCCAGAAATAATTGGTGGAGTGGTCCAAGGCGCAGCAACACCATTCATTGGCGGAACAATGTGGAAATAAATCGCTCCGTAAACCGTAGCCGAAACGACTACTGGAACAAGAAAGAATGGCAGAGCAAGAACTGGATTTAAAACAAGTGGCAATCCAAATAAGAAAGGTTCATTGATATTAAATAAACCTGGGACTAACTCTACTTTACCAATTGACTTCATCTGTTCTGAACGAGCAAAGAAAATCGTAAAGATAATTAATCCAAAAGTAATTCCTGAACCTGAAAGATTAATAAAGTTATTATAGAATTCATTAGTCACAATATGAGCACCATTAGCTAAACTCAATTTGTGAGATTGATAAAGGGATGCATTGGCAAAGGTATTTGGAATCAGAAAGGCAGAGGTAATTGCTCCCATGATAATTCCACCATGAACCCCAAAGAACCAGAAGAATGGAACTAAGAGTGAGATAATAATAATTCCACCAAATGAACCGCCTAAACCTTGTAGAGGGACAGATAACCAATGATAAATAAAGGTTACTGCATCGGTATGACCAATCTTATCAAATAAAGCATAGACAACCGTAGCAGCGACGACAATTACTCCTGTTGGAATCATTGAAGTGAATTGATTAGCAACATTTGAGGGGACTTGTTCAGGAAGTGTAATCTTCCAGCCTGCTTTCATCATTGCTGAATAAGCCCAGCCTGATAGAATACCAATAATAATGGCCGCAATCATTCCTTGACCACCGTTCCAAGTTAAATTGAGCACTCCTGTCACTGGATTATTTAGAAATACTTGCATGGCATGAGGAAGCTTTTCAAAAGCAGCCGTTGCTTGTGTTCCTGTGAGATTCCCAATGCCTGAGGCTTCTTTCCCAGTAGCTAGTGCCGCTGTGATTGGATTTGCAATACTTAGAGATTGAACAATGAAAAATGCAGAGAGAGAAGTTAATCCTCCTTGTAAAGCAACATCACCAAATCCAGCTTCTTTGACATAAGAATAGCCAATACCGACTGCTGCCCAAATCGCTAAAATACCGAATGATACGTTAAATGCTTGGGTAAAAATTGCTGACCAGCCATTGTCTGATAACCATTTTGCCACAGGTGGAATTGGAATATTCGCCAGAATCAAGAAAATTGACCCAACAATGATAAATGGCATGGCAAAAAGCATTCCATTTTTCAAAGCAGTCATCGCTCGTGTATTCACGAATTTCATAATTGGCGGTAAGACTTTATTATTTATGAAGCCGTTCATAAATAAACCTCCTTTAAGATGTGAGTCCGACGGTTCTGAAATGAGGAAAATTGTCTTTTGTGCTGGCGTTTTGCCCCCCAACAAGTGCTTTAACACTTAGCTGGAATGCTCAACGTATTTTATCTATCTACGCAGCAAGCTGCTACACAATCCATTCGCTCTAAGCGACTATCTTTGCTGATTTCATCAGCTACGCTGTCCGTTTTCTCTACTTGCTAAAGCAAGTGATAAAAAGGCAAAGTTGCAAGGCGAATCGCATTTTCACTTATTTCAAGAAGGTCGAACTCAATTTGTTAAGACAGTTCAGATACTTTGAAGACTGTACTCTTTTAATTGAATCGCTTACAATATAATAATACCCCTTACAATTTTTTTTGCAAGGGGCTTTTCTATCTTTGTTACCTGTTACAGGATTAGTTACATTTATCAGCTTTTTCCATTGCCTGATGAGCTAGTATTTCAATAAAAGCAATGACTGGGAGCTGAGAAGTCAAATTTTCAAGTGGGTCATAGGCGGAATATTCCGTTTGGAATCCATAGGTTAAATTTATATTTGAAAGTTTGGATAGGGTCGTTTCTGGATGATTTGTAATTGAAATAATCTTTGCTGGTGCTTCCTCTCTTAGTTTGACAACTCGTTCAATAATCTTGTCTGTTTCGCCCGAAGCGGATAAGACAATGCTTAAAACGTCTGGCGCACCTTTGCCTTTAACGGCTTGATAAGGGTCAGAAATGGCATAAGATTCTAAGCCAATATTTGTAAAATAACGGGCACCATATTCAGCTAAAGCTCCTGAAGAACCTACTCCAATAAAAATAATATAACGAGCTTCTCGAATTAATTTGACCGCTTCTTCTAATTTTCTTCCCGCTTCCTTAGAGGTTATTTTTCGTAAAAATAGGTCGAGTTGTAATAAATTTTCATAGTTATTAACTGGAATTTCTGTCAGTTGATTTTGGTTTTTAAGATAATATTTTAGTTCTACCCAGCCCTCAAATCCAAGTTTTCTGGTCATGCGCATAACTGTTGCTGTGGAAACATGAACAGCTTGTGCAAGCTGTCTGACTGACATTTTATCAATACTTGATAAATTAGATAAGATAAAATTAAATGTCGCAGTTTCTAGTTCATTGAGCGTTCGAACTTGTTCGGGCAAGAAATCAATCATTTTTACTGACCCAACCTTTCTTATGTTGTTGATTATTTATTTGTTATCCTGAGCGAGCTTCATCAGTATCGACTTTTATTTAATAAATAAATTACTGACAGAATTTTTAAGCCGTACTCCGATTTAGTGACAGATAAATTGTTCCTTTTATTCACATTTTACTGACAGAATTTTGAGGGTCAACTCTAAACTCTTCTGTGACTTCCCCAAAAAAATAAGCTAGTCGACAAATTGTCAACCAGCTTATTTTACTTTTTATTCTTTAGCTCTCACTTTTTACTGACAGCTAATTATTATAAGATTTAACTGATAAATGTTCAGATTGTCATCTTTATTTTACAACAATATTAACTAATTTATTTGGAACAGCAATTACTTTGACCACGTTTTTACCTTCAAGAGCCTCAGCAACTGATTCACGACCAATTTTTTCAAGTTCTTCACGCGCTAAATCTTTAGCAATTTTAATTTTTGCTTTTAATTTACCATTAATTTGAACAACAATTTCAACTTCTGATTCAATTAATTTGCTTTCATCAAATGTTGGCCAAGCAACATAAGAAATTCCAGCTTCATTACCTAATTTTACCCAAAGTTCTTCAGCAATATGTGGTGCAAATGGCGCCAAAAGTTGGACAAAGCCATTAGCGTATTCTAACGGTAAAGCTTTTGCTTTATTAACTGCATTAACAAAAATCATTAATTGGGAAATTGCAGTGTTAAAGTACATCAAGTCCAAACGCTCAGTAACATTTTTCACTGTTTCATTGTAAACTTTGTCCAATTCTCCATTATTTTCAGCTTTAATCTCTGAATTTTCAATCATTCGAACAGCTCGGTCTAGGAATTTACGAGCCCCTTCAAGGCCTTCTTCTGACCATGGAATACTTGCATCAAGTGGACCCATGAACATTTCATAAACACGTAAAGTATCAGCTCCATAATGTTCAACAACATCATCAGGATTAACAACATTTTTAAGAGATTTAGACATTTTAGCTGGAGCTTGTTCAAGGGCTTCACCTGTTTCCATATGGTAAAAGCCACCATCACGTTTTTCAACCTTATCAGTTGCAACCAAAGCCCCACGATGATCACGATAAGAGGTTCCGAGAATCATTCCTTGGTTAAAGAGTTTTTGGAAAGGTTCTTTAGTTGGAACAACTCCTAAATCGTAAAGCACTTTATGCCAGAAACGAGCGTAAAGTAAGTGAAGAACAGCATGTTCAGCCCCTCCCACATAGATATCAACTGGCAACCATTCTTTGAGAAGTTCTGGGTCTGCCAAAGCTTCGCTATTATTTGGGTCAATATAGCGAAGGTAATACCAACTTGAACCTGCCCATTGTGGCATTGTATTAGTTTCACGGCGACCTTTTAGGCCATCTGCGCGTGTGACTTCCAACCAATCTGTCAAGTTAGCCAAAGGAGACTCACCTGTTCCTGACGGTTTGATATCAGAGGTTACTGGTAAAACAAGAGGGAGTTCATCTTCTGAGAGCGCTGTTGATGTGCCATCTTCCCAATGAATAATTGGAATTGGTTCACCCCAATAACGTTGACGACTAAAGAGCCAGTCACGCAAGCGGTAAGTGATTTTCTTTTTCCCAATTTTCTTTTCTTCTAAAAATTCAATGGCTTTTTCAATCGCTTGTGCTTTGTCAAGTCCATTCAAAAATTCTGAATTAATATGAGGCCCATCTTCTGTATAAACAGCTTTTTCTACATTTCCACCTTCAACAACAGGCAAAATTTCAAGTCCATAAACCTTAGCAAATTCCCAGTCACGCTCGTCGTGAGCAGGAACTGCCATTACAGCACCATGTCCATAAGAAGCAAGAACATAATCTGCAACCCAAATTGGCATTTTACGGCCATTAATTGGGTTAATCGCGTAAGCTCCGGTAAATGCTCCAGTTTTTTCTTTAGAAAGGTCTGTACGGGCTAAATCAGATTTCAAGCTCGCTTTGCGACGGTATTCAGCAACAGCTTCTTTTTGCTCAGCTGTCGTAATAGCATCAACTAAATCATGTTCAGGTGCAAGCACAGCATAAGTTGCCCCAAAAAGGGTATCAGGACGAGTCGTAAAGACTTCAAATGATTTGTCGGTTCCTGCAACTTCAAAAGTTACATCTGCCCCTACTGATTTCCCTATCCAATTCCGTTGCATTTCTTTGATTGATTCAGGCCAATCCACTTCTTCAAGGTCTTCAAGTAAACGTTCCGCATAAGCTGTAATTTTAAGCATCCATTGGCGCATTGGTTTACGAACAACAGGATAACCCCCGCGTTCAGAAGTTCCGTCTGGAAGCACTTCTTCATTAGCAATAGCCGTTCCGAGTTCTTCAACCCAGTTAACAGCTACTTCTGCTTCATAAGCTAACCCTTTTTCATAAAGTTTAGTAAAAATCCACTGTGTCCATTTATAAAAATTAGGGTCAGTTGTATTAACTTCACGTTCCCAGTCATAACTAAAACCTAAGCTATTGATTTGACGTTTAAAGTTAGCAATATTTTCAGCTGTAAATTCTGCTGGGTCATTTCCTGTATCCATTGCATATTGTTCAGCAGGTAAACCAAAGGCATCCCAGCCCATTGGATGAAGAACATTGAACCCTTGAGCGCGTTTGTAACGGCTCAAAATATCAGTTGCAGTATAACCTTCTGGGTGTCCAACGTGAAGTCCTGCACCAGATGGGTAAGGGAACATGTCTAGAGCATAAAATTTTGGTTTATTTTTATCTGTTCCTGTACGGAAAGTTTTGTTATCCGCCCAGTATTTTTGCCATTTGGCTTCTATTTCTTGATGATTGTATTCCATATTAAAGATTTGAGTTCAATTTTATTAAACTCAGTTCCTTTCTCATAATATTGCTAATGTAAATTGTCTTTTATAATAAATTATAAGCGAGAGTTAGGTCACTTCCCGAAAGCTGTAAGCCATATTTTTGCTCATATTTTTTGATTTTATTAATCAGCGTATTTCGATGAACATAAAGTATTTTTGCTGCTTTCGTTTGATTGCTACTTGCTTTATACATTGCTTCAACTAGTTTTTGGTCTTCAGGATTTTCTAATAATTCTTTACGGATTTCTTGTAAAATTCTATTTTCTGATAGATTTAGACTTTCAGATAAAATGTATTCACTAAAAGTTTGCTGACTTTCAAAAATTTTGTATTCTTCAGAATATACTTCAGAGAGTTTATTTTTCTCGACAAAACGGCCAACATAAGCCGTCACCTCTTCACCCATATCTTGCGAAAGGGTTTGAAAAATATCAAAAAGTTCTGAGTTTGTGGGACTATCAGTTGAAAATGCTTCTATCACAATTTTTTCTTCCCCAATGCTTTTTACAAAATCAGGTAAAAGTAGCTTTAAAGTATTTTCCAATTCTTCAAAATTATTTCCTGAAAATTGTAAAATACGATAGCGGCCATTAGGAAGTTTATCAGTCTTCAATTTTCTGTCAGTAAAAATCAATTCTGTCAGTAACTTTTCTCGCTCTGTCAGTTGACTGGGGTCAACTTTCTCGTAAAGTTTTCTAATTTTTTCTAGTTCCATTTTTTAAAAAAGCGACCTCTGGTCGCTTGAAGTCTTATCCTAAATCCACTTTGAATTCCAACAATTACTAGTTTAGATTTGTTCTGAAGGAAGATGTAATTCAAAGAGTGGTGACAATGGACGGCGTTCGTGAATACGAATAATCGCATCAGCAAGCAAGTGAGCAATTGAAAGTTGAACAATTTTTTCACTTTGACGATCTTCTGGCATTTCAATAGTATCCAAAACAACGAGTTTAGTAATTGCTGAATTATTAATTCTCTCGATAGCTGGTCCTGAAAGTACGGCATGAGTACATGAAGCGTAGACTTCTGTTGCACCAAGTTCTTTAAGGGCATTGGCCGCTAAAGTAATTGTTCCGGCCGTATCAATCATGTCATCAATCAAGATACATTTTTTCCCTTGAACATCACCGATGATATTCATAATTTCTGCCACATTGGCACGAGGACGACGTTTATCAATGATAGCAAGTGGTGCTTTCAAGAAGTTTGCTAACTTGCGCGCACGTCCTACTCCACCATGGTCAGGCGAAACGACAACGATATCATCACCAGCAGAAACCAATTGACGACGGAAATATTCAGCAATCAATGGTGAACCCATAAGGTGGTCAACTGGAATGTTGAAGAATCCTTGAATTTGTGGTGCGTGAAGGTCGAAAGTAATTAAACGGTCGGCACCAGCAATTTGAAGCATGTTTGCTACGAGTTTTGATGTGATTGGTTCACGAGCACGAGCTTTACGGTCTTGACGAGCATAACCATAGTAAGGTAAGACAATGTTAATTGATGCAGCAGAGGCACGACGCAATGCATCCATCATAATCAAGAGTTCCATCAAGTTATCATTGACAGGGTCACTTGTTGATTGAAGGATAAACACATGATCACCACGAACTGATTCGTCAATATGAACGACAGTTTCGCCATCCGAATGTGCACCAACACTTACTTTTCCAAGCTCAATTCCAATTTCTTTAGCCACTTTTTGGGCTAATTCGTGGTTAGAAGAGAGCGAAAACAACTTCAAATTTGAATACGACATGAAGAGCCTTTCTTTAATTCCTACAGAACATAGCAGTTCTATTTTATGTAATTCTATTTTACATTAAATTCTCAATTTTTTCAAACGCTCATCGGCTTTATTTTAATGGAACCGTTGACAAGTAAAAAAGCATTGCCCAAACTGAACAAAACTTTTTTACTTCTTATTTTATATTTTATAAAAGCTCTTTGAAAAGCCCTCTGACGAAAAATTCTTCATCAAAATCTTGTAAATCATTAAGCTTTTCGCCTAAACCAATCAATTTAACTGGAATTTTAAGACTTTGAACGATTGACAAGACAATCCCACCTTTTGCCGAACCATCAAGTTTAGTCAGAGCAATTCCTGTAATTGGAGTAACTGCTGAAAATTCTTTGGCTTGTTGAATGGCATTTTGGCCTGTTGTTGCATCAAGTGCCAAAATCGTTTCATGCGGAGCATCTGGAATTTCTCGCTTAATCACTTTACCAATTTTTTCCAGCTCTTTCATCAAATTATCTTTATTTTGCAAACGTCCTGCAGTATCCACAAGTAAAATATCATAATTATCAGCTTTAGCTTTTGCGAGAGCGTCAAAAACAACTGCCGCTGGATCTGAACCAGCTGGTTTTGTGACTACTTCAACGCCTGAACGATTTCCCCATTCAACTAATTGGTCAATAGCACCTGCCCGGAAAGTATCCGCAGCTGCTAAGAGTACTTTTTTGCCTTCATTTTTATAACGAGCAGCTAATTTACCAATGGTCGTTGTTTTACCAACACCATTTACCCCAACAAAAAGGAAAACACTTAATCCATCCGATTGGATATCCAATTTTGTCGGTAATTTTTCACCGTCAAACTTATCAACAATTTTTTCAATAATCAATTGACGCAAGTCATCTGTTGATTTAGCATTAACTAATTTTGCTTCCTTGCGCAATTCTTCAGTCACTTCCATTGCCAAATCCACACCGACATCTGACATAATTAAAGTTTCTTCAAGTTCTTCAAAGAATTCTTCATCAACTGTCCGGAAGTTAGCAAAAAGTTCATTAAAGCCATCAGAAAAAGTCTTACGAGTTAAAGTTAATGACTGTTCATATTTTTTCTCAGTTTCTTCACGTGATTGAGTGAAAATATTAGCCAGAGCATCAATATCAATGACAATCTCTTCTTCCTCATCTTCGTCAATAACTTTTTTCTCAGTCACTTCTGTAGTTTCAGAGATTACTTTATCGTCAGCAATTTTTTCTAATTTTTCATCATTTTCTGGTTTAACAATTTTTTCGTCAGTAACTTCTACTTCAACCTTTTCAGAAATAATAGGTTCATTTTCACTGACAGGTTCATCCGTAATTTCTGGCTCAACATCAATCATTTTACTGACAGACTCGTCAGTAACTTTTTCTACTTTTGCTGGCTCTTCATTTACCTCAGGCCGTTTAGTAGTTTCATTTTCTTTTTCATTCTTGACTGCTTCAGTGATTTCACTAGATTGATTTTCACTGACAGGCACATCATGATTAGTTTCCTCTTGTTTCTTCTTTCCGAAGAGTCGGTCAAAAAGTCCCATTTTTTCTCCTTAATAAAATATCACATTTTGATGATAAAGTTCATTCATAAAATGAATGAAAGATTTTAATTTAATTTTTTTCTTAAAAATGCAAGCCCTAAAACAAGGACTCCAACGGCTGAAAAATCGATTACCTTTGAAAGCAAAACGAAAGCCGTGGTCTCTACAAAAAAGGCTAATAAAATGACTGACAAAGCATGAAAAATAAAAACCAAGCCCATAAAAAGAGTCATTATTACCATTTTTCTATGATTTTCACCCTCGCTAGCAAGCTCTAAAAGCGGTCGATTTAGAAGGACTGACAGTAAAAAAATCGTTCCAATAGCAGCCGTTAAAATTGGGTGCCAGAGCTTGAAAGCAAGATTATTTCCATGCGTCAAATAAACAGCTAAGAGTGAAATTAAAAAACCAATAATTGCCACTAAAGAAACAGGATTTAACTCTTTTTTTCTAATTAAAGACCAGAGCATATGAACAACTGGAAAGGCTGTTGCAATTCCTAAAGCTAAAGTGTCTGAATTGCCAAGCATTTTTAAAAACAAATAGGCAATAACTGGTAAAATAATCGCAAAAATTAAACTCGGCAAATACTTTTTTAGTTGAACTTCATCTTTCATTATTAGTCCTTAAAGTACATATTTTTCAATAATATGAGCAACAGCGTGTTGGTCATTAGTTAAATCAGAAATAATTCTTGCTTCTTCTTTAACAGCTGGGACAGCATTCGCCATAGCAACACCATATCCTGCCCAAGAAATCATTGATAAATCGTTTGCTTCATCTCCCATGGCCATTACATTTTCTGGTTTTAAGTTTAACTGATTAATCAATTGTGTCAAACCATAAGCTTTATTAATTCCTTTTGGCATAAATTCTAAAAGCTTCGCTTGAGTTTTAAAAATCTCAAATTGGTCAAAATAAGATTCAGGAATTTTATCAAGACTAGCGTCCAACAATTCTTTTTCTGTACAAGAAACAATCTTATTATAAACCACATCAAGTGGAACTTGATCAAAATCAACTTTGATAAAAGTTAAAAGCTTATTTAAAGTGTCATATTGCGAGTCAATTTTACTTTTCGTCATATAAACTTTTTCTTCACTCAAAACATCGCAAGGAATGCCAAGATTTGAAGTCAATTCTTTAATTTCTAAAATTTCATCATGTGAAAAACTTTTTTTAGATAAGATTTGACCCGTATTTCTTTGGACCAGACCACCATTAAAGGTAATTGAAAAATCTTCAAAATCAAACATTTCTAACGTTTTGAGAAAGGGTTGAATTGCAATCAAAGGACGCCCCGTTGTTAAAACAACATGGACCCCTTTTTGTCTTGCTGCATTAATAGCCAGACGATTTTCTTTTGAAATTTCTTTTGAAGAGTTGAGTAAGGTCCCATCCAAATCTAGGGCAATGAGTTTAATTTCTTTATTCATTGTTTAATTATAGCACACTGTATCAGTCAGGTTCAATAATGCTCACTAAAGTCAGATTGAGAATTAAACATTTACTAATATTTTTAGATTATTCATAAAAATATTTGACAAATCTAAATCTTTTGATTACACTTAGAATAATTAAAAAAACGAGGTCCAATAAATGACTTATTTACAAGCTTCTCTTAACTTGTTGTTGAAGGAGGGCTCACACTAGCTAATTTAAGCTAAATGTGTGAGTCCTCTTTGACGTTAGTCATTAACGAGGACGAAGAGACGTCCTCAGGACGTCTTTTTTTAATGTTTTATTATCAATTTAATAGTCAATAAAAGAGAGACGTCTCTGTTTATTGATTTAGAAAGCTAGGAATTATCGTTGGAAACTAATCAATCCTTAAAGAAAAAAATGGCCGCACGCCATATTACTATGATTGCTCTTGGTGGAGCAATTGGTGCTGGTCTTTTCAAAGGAAGCTCATCAGCCATTGCTGCCGCTGGTCCCTCTGTCTTAATCGCTTATTTTATCGGAGGAATCGTTCTTTATTTTGTAATGAAGAGTTTAGAAAAGCTTGTTCTAAGTTCAAAAGATCCACACGGCTTGTCTGGACTTGTTCAGCCTTATCTGGGCAATCATACGGCTGATTTTACTGACTGGGTTTATTGGTCAATGTGGATGATTAATATCATTGCTGAGGCTGTTGCTGCTGCAAGTTTTTTGCAACTCTGGTTTGCTAATGTTCCCACTTGGGTTTTTGTCTTGATTATTGCCCTTTTAACTTCCCTTATTAACTTATTCTCAGTTGCTCTCTTTGCTGAGACAGAATACTGGTTGGCATTTATTAAAATTAGTGTTGTTATTTTGTTGATTATTTTTGGTGTTTTTCTTGTGGCAAAACAAATTTTTGATACTAATCTAGTGACTACTTTCTCTGGAATGACCGCTCATGGTGGCTTTGCTCCTCATGGCTTTAAAGGAGTCATTAATTCTTTATTAATTGTTATCTATTCGTATGGTGGTTCTGAATTAATTGCAATTACAGTTAGTGAAACAGAAGATCCTAAAAGAGCCATTCCTAAAGCCATCCGCGGTGTAATCGGTCGAATTATTTCATTTTATATTATTCCGATGTTCTTACTTCTTGTGATTTATAATTGGCAAACATTGGCTACTTCTTCAATGAGCCCTTTTGTGATGGTCTTTAATAAAATGCATATTCCTTTTGCTGGCGATATTGTCAACTTGATTATCATTCTTGCCCTCTTCTCATCAATTAATTCTGGAATCTATGCTTCATCTCGCCTTTTGTATTTCCGTTTAAAAAATCGTCAAGGTAAAATGGCACAAAGTATGGCTCATTTAAATAAACATCATGTTCCTCAAAGAGCAGTAATTTTCTGTTCAGGTACACTCTATATCGGTGTTGTTCTTTCTTATTTTGTCGGTGATCGTTTGTTTAATTACTTGGCTGGTTCCCTTTCTTACACTGTTTTAGCCGTTTGGATTTTAATTAGTCTCGCTGGTTTTGGTCTCTCTCTTAAAACAAAATCATTATCCGGTAGAACAATGAGTCTCTTAGCACTGATTGCTCTCTTTCTCATTCTGATTGGTATTTTATTTACTAATCCAATTGGTGTGACTGTCTTCACAGCAATTCTTTATTTCATCATCTTTATCAGTTATCGAAAAAAGAATGATTCTGTCAGTAATTTAAACTAATAAAAAAGACTTGATAATTAATCAAGTCTTTTTGTTTTTACTGACAGAATTATCTGTCAGTATTTTTTTGCTCAAAAGATTTTTGAACAAAATAACCAGAAAGCCAAATTGCAAATAGAATCCCTAACATTCCTAAAAGCATGGCGGAAACTTCGGCCATCAGTAATTTTGAATTAAAAATATCCGCTAAGCGATAGTTTAAACGTACAAACCAGAGAATTAGACCGACAGTTGCTCCCAAAACTCCAAAAAAGAGGGTATTGACAGCCGTTCCCAAAATTTGTTGAGATATAATTTCTCTTTGATTTTTAAATTGGTCAAGACTCATGTTTTCGTCCTGCTCAACAACTTCCGAAAGGCTAGCTGCTAAAGCCATCGCTGATTCTGCTACCGCTCCAAGCATGGAAATAACCATGACCACAATGGCTACATTTGAAAAATTAAGTCCCACATTTAATGACAGATTTTCCAATTCATCAACATCTTCTGTAGCAAATCCCTGAAATTGACCAAAATGTTGAATGATTAAAGCAAGAATGAGCAAAGATAAAACAACAATGATACTCGTTTTAAAAGCAATCAATGTGACTTCACTTTCATCAGCAGACATAAAAATAGCAATTGCCAAAATAATTACTGACAGAACTATCAGAACTGCTATTGCATTAAATCCCCAAGAAATTAAAGTAATTAACACAAAAATAGCAATAAAATTAAAGGTCAAACCAATTAAATTTCGTAAGCCATCTTTTTTGGCAACGATAAGCATCAATACAATCAGTAAAATTAATAGGATCAAGAGTGCATTCATAAAGAACTCTCCTTTCCTTGATGACTTCTAGTCAAAGCAAAACTTGTGAAAACAGCAGTAATTGGCACAGCTAACACGATTCCAATGGCCGAAATAATTGTTTGTAATAACCCAAGATTAAGACCAACCGTTGCAATATAAGACCAAGAATTTCCATTTCTCAATAATAAAAGCGTCATCGGCAAAGTTTCCGCCATGAAAATCATGAACAAAACATTTGTCAAAGTTCCAATGAGCTCTTGCCCAATTGAAATTCCTGATTTAATGTAATCTTTTCTGACCATATTTATTTTGTTCAATTTATTTTGTCTAGCCATACCAAAAAGCCCTGCAACAATATCACCTGTACCATCCATGATTGCCCCTAAAACTGAAATCATTGTCCCAACAAAGAAAAACTCTGATGGATTTTGGGTGACATAGTCCAAGTATTCAAAATGAATACCCGAATTCCCTGTCATTTTTAGAACGAATAAAACAATTGAAAAAGTTAAAGCAGTGGTTAATACGGTAGTTATAAAAGTATAGAGCATCTGTTTTGTCGGTCCCAAGACAAATAAAAGGGAGGAAGCTGCAAAAATTACTGACAGAATCCCAAATAGCAAAATGACAGGTGGATTAAATTCAACGTTAAGGGCGATGACAATCACAAAGTAAAGAAGGTTTAAGACCAGAGATAAGAAAAGAAAAATTGAAGCCCTAAATCGTTCAAAACTAATGACAAAACCAATAAATAAAACGAGTAGTCCAACAATTAGTGCATCCCTTTTTAAGGTCACAATTTGATAATTTCCCGATATTTTCTTTAAAATTACTTGCTGACCAACACGATAAATTTGTCCTGTTGTTTGAGAGAGAGTTGTTGTGTTTTTTAAATTTAAATTGCCAGGCTCTGCTCCTTTTGCATTGAGGACTTTTATTGACAATTCTTGCGTGACTTGACGGTCTTTATTTTGAAAATCATCACTCACTTCGTGACTACTTACCGTTTTGGCAACCGTAATTTTGCCAACTGGCGCCTCGTACAAAAATTGGTCATGACTCACAAGAAAAAATGCAACAATAGCAAAGATTATGGGAAGTAGCATTTTCTTGAATATCCATTTTATATTCATAACTTTCCTTTTTTCATCGACTAAAACAATGAATTTTAGTCCTATTTTTTTATGACAAATCAAAAGACGACAAAACTGCCGTCTTTTTTATTAGGCTTTTAAATCACTGACTTTATCAGAATGTTCTATCGTATCATGCAAAGTTGCTAAAGCTTCTTTAGACTTTCCAAAAGTGAAGAATTGATAACGTTTGCCAGCATAAGAAAATCCAAAACCAAATTTAGTTGTTTTTACGGCTGTGATATATTTCAATTCAATTGTTTTCATTCGCACTCGGGGGAAAGTTGTAAAGTGAAGCTCGTCATCAGCTATGAAGAAACGGTGTGGCCAAATCAAAGTGATAAAGATAATATATGAAACAATCGCCAAAATAGTCAAAAACCAGTTGCCTTCTTTATTAAATTCATAAAAAAGTGTTCGCTCAAAGCTTAAAATGATGATGCCCCAGAGCAAAACTAATCGATGATTAAGTGACACTGGCAGAAAATATCCTGTTTTCATTGGTTCCTCTCTTAATATAAAGTGCTGACCAGCCTCAAAATTAGATTAACTCATTTTGAAGCTTTCTGTCAGTAACTTATCTTATTTTTATTAATCTTTCACCTTTGGTGAATCTTGTCCTTTTTCAACTTCTGGAATTTCAACCGAATAATCTGGTAAAGTTGATTTTCCTTGATTTTGACTAAGTAAACTATTTGATCTAGCTGCTAAATCTTCATTTTCTTTCTTCAATTTCTTCTCGGTTGCCTTGACCGTATAGTTGTAATCTTTAGGGTCAACAGCTTTAAAGCCTTCTGGCGTATAGAACCTGAGGAGATTTTGATTATTTAATTTATCAGATGCTTTCAAGAGTTCCGAAACTTTTTGTTTGGTTTCTTTAACATATTGTTCTTGCTGAGCATTAAGTTTTTCAATCTGCAAGCCAGTTTGAGTATCATAATAGCTTCCATTCAAACTTGGTTGAGTAATGGTTGGAGTAACAAATCCACCATTTCTTAGAGCAACAAAATCTTGACGACCAGAAGCAAACATGTCTTGACCAAACTGTACATATTTTTTCGTATCAATCCCAAGTAAATGCTCAAGCGTTGGCATAACATCAAGTTGACCAACATAAGTATTGATAATATGACCATTTGTTTGTCCAGGAATATCTACCATGAATGGTGTTCTTTGTAACATTGTACTATCGTAACTATTGAAAGTATCAGCATTATAGCCAACATAAGGCGCAAATGCCTTATTATCACTACCAGAAATTCCGTAGTGGTCACCATATAACACAATAATTGATTTATCGTATAAGCCAGATTTTTTCAAATAATCATAAAATTGTTGAACTGCTTGGTCTAAGTAATGAGCCGTTTCAAAGTAACCGTCAACTAATTTATTCCCTGAATCAACAGTTGCAAAGTTCGGATCTTTGTCTTCATCATCCATTGTATATGTTAAGTGATTTGTAACCGTCAAATACTTAACATAGAAAGGTTGTTGCATTTGTTCAAGCAATGGTACAGAATCACGGAAAAGTAATTTATCTTTAATTCCCCAAGGACTCATATTTGATGCGGAATTATCAAAGAAACTTTGGTCAAAGAAGTTTTGATAACCCATTTGTTTGTATGTATTCAATCGATTATAGAAAGCACCAACGTTCCCATGAACCACAGCTGAACTATAACCATCGGTTTGATTCAAGATAGCTGGCATTGCTTGGAAAGTTTGGGTTGAACCATATTTGGCAAAAAGTGAGCCAGCTGGTAAACCAAATGTTGATGTTTCCAGTAGATTTTCGGCATCAGAAGTTTTTCCTTGTCCAACCTGATTGAAGAAATTACTGAATGAATAAGTCGAATTTGAATGATAGATTGAATTTAGGAAAGGCGTAACAACGTGTTCTTTTCCATCTGTTCCTTTAATTTTCAAATCAATCAATGCTTGTTGGAAAGATTCCAAGTGAATCTCAATAACATTGCGGTTTTTAGCAATTCCATACATTTTCAAGTTCGGTGCTAAATAACGATTTGAAGCAATGTATTTTTGAATTTCTTGCAAGCTTTCTTTGCTGGCATCTTTCCGTTGCGTATTTGCTAAATTCGTATAATAACCGTCTGTTAACATCCATGGGCCTAAGCCAAGATATCGAACAATATAGGTTTTATCTGATTGGGCCTTGCGCAAAATCAATTGGTGTTTATTAAAATCTCCAAACCAGAAATTCAAACCGAACAAAGCCAAGCCCATTGAAAGATAAGTAAATGCTCTTTTCGCACCAACTGGTCGTTGGTCGAATTTCATTTTTTTAGCAATCAATAAAACAATAATGACTACAAGGTCAATCCAATAAACCCAGTCCATCAAATGAACAGGCACCGAGCCAAAATCAAAACCATGTTGGAACATTCCGGCCCCACCAGTCATCGTATCAATCGTGATGAAATCGGTGAATTCTCGATAATAGAGAATATTAAGATAGAGCAAAAAGTTTGCAGCTATCGTTAAGACCAGTGTCGCTAAATAGAAAAGCGAAGTTCTTCTAATAAAGAGTAAAACAGCAAAACAAATAGCTGTAAAACCAATTGGGTTAATAATCATCAGCAATAATTCTGCTGGACCAACTCCGCGAAGATTAAAAACTCCGAAGTAGGCAATCATCGATTTTACCCATACAAAAAATACAATAAAACTAAGCAAACCAACACGTGTGTTGAAAGCAGATAGTAATTTTTTCAATTTATTATCCCCAGAAAATATACTCATTCTTCCTTAATTTAAAGAAAAACTGCAGTCAATTCATTAATATAAAACTTATTAATGAATACGAAAAACGCCAATTTCATTATTTTTTTAATTAATGAAATTTTTTAAATCCATGTTTTTGTTGCTTAAATTATACGACTTTCCTTATTTTTAGGCAAATCATATACCAAGCCATAAATTAGGCAGTCCTTCAAAAATCAATTTATAGTGTAGCATTAATAGATTAAAACTATCTTAAATTTCAATTAATAGCCGAATCAAGTTTAACTGAAATCATCTTAGAAACCCCAGCATCAGCCATTGTAACACCATACATTGAACCTGCTGCCGCCATAGTTCCACGACGGTGTGTTACAACAATAAATTGATTACTATTATCAAAGTGATTCATGTAATCACCAAAACGCTTAACATTGGCTTCATCAAGTGCCGCTTCAACCTCATCAAGAACCACGAAAGGTACTGTTCGTACTCTTAAGATTGCAAAAATTAAAGCTAAAGCTGTCAGCGCTTTTTCTCCACCACTCATCAAATTTAAACTTGATAATTTTTTACCTGGCGGTTGTACTTTAATTTCAACCCCAGCTTCTAAAAGGTTGTCGCTTGTTAATTCCAAATCAGCAAGCCCACCAACAAACATTTGAGCAAAGGTCGTTTTGAAACTTTCACGAATCGCATCAAAACTTGTTTTAAACCGAATTTTAACTTCATCATTCATGTCATCGATTGTACTCAATAGAAGGTTTTTAGCTTCTAATAAATCATCTTTTTGACTTGAAAGGAAAGTAAAGCGTTCATTGACTTCATCAAATTGAGCAATGGCATCCAAGTTAATTGGTCCTAATGCCTTGATTTGACGTTCTAGATTTTTGAGTTTTTGCTCAGCCTCCGCTAAATCATCCACTATTTTTGCAGTGGCTTGCGCCTCTTCAAAACTGATTTGATGTTCACTATTTAACGTTTCTTGAAGTGTCATCAATTGTCCTTCGATTTGTTCCAATTGCATTTCATAACGCGTTTTTTTCGTGTTAAGTTCTTGTGTTTGCTGAATAAAATCTTGATTGTGCTGTTCTAAATCTTCCATTTGAGCTGCTAAATCTTCACGTTCAAATTTTAAACTAACCATTCGGACATTAATTTGACTCAAGCGTTCTTCTACTTCTGTCAGTTGTTTTGAGAAATTATTTCTTTCTGTTTCATCAAATCGGACAGGGTTTAAAAGTGCTGTCAGTTGATTTTTTTCTTCTGTCAAGGCTGACAAGTCTGTCAGTAAACGTTTTTCATCTGCTTTGGTGAATTTCAATTCACTGACCACTTCTGATTGACGAAGTTGAGCCTGATTTAAAGCACTTGTTTTCTCTGATTGCAAGGCTTTATGCGCTTGACTATTCGTTTTAACTTCTTCAAGTTGCTTTTCAATTTCAGCTTTTCGTTCTATAATTTTTGCAAGAACTTCTACATTATGTTCATTTTCTTTAGTTAATTCAAGCAAATTACCTGTTGCTTCTTGATTTGCTGACAGATTAGTTAATTGTTCTAGCGCAACTTTTTGTTCTGTTAATTGTTCAATTTTCAAATTCAAAGATTGTTCAACAAAACGTTTTTCTTCCCCTTGAGTTTTCAAAAGTTCAATTTCTTTTAGCAATTCTTGACGAGCACTTTGGGCTTTTTGAACTTCTTTTTCTGAAATTCTTAACTGCTCTTCTGATAACTTAATTTGTTTTTCTAAATTACTTATTTCAACAGAAGTAAAAGTTGTTGAGTTACGTTTCCCAGCTCCTCCTGCATAAGAACCACCAGGGTTAATCTGTGTTCCGTCAAGCGTAACAATCCGAACATTATAATTCATTGCTCGAGCGATAGCAGTTGCATTTTCTCCAGAATCAACAATCACCGTTGTTCCTAAAAGTGAGCTCATCGCCTTATGCAAACGACTTTCAAAGCTTACAAGATTGATTGCTAAATCAACAAATCCTGTCATATTTTGAATACGATTTAAACCATTAAAGTCCCGTCCTTTAATCGTTGTCAACGGTAGAAAAGTCGCCCGTCCTAATCTTTTTTCACGTAGAAAAGCAATTGCTCTTTTAGCCGCATTTTCGTCTTCTGTGACTACATTTTGGCTCCCGCCACCTAGAGCAATATCAATGGCTGTTGTATATTTAGGGTCGAAGGTCAATAAATCAGAAACAACCCCAATCACGCCACCAATTTGCGAAGCATTTTGCATCACGGCACGGACACCAGCAAATAAATTACTATGACTCTCACGGATGTTTTGCAAGGAAGTCAAACGGGCCTTATGTTGGTTAAGTTCTTGCAGATAATCATACATTTTATTTTGGGCTAAACGTTCTAATTTTGCCTGTTTTTTCTCTGCTTGATTTCCTTCTTCAAATTTCGCTAAAAGGGTCTCGATTTCTTTTTTAACAGTATTTAAATTTTCCTGAGCTTCAGATAAATCTTGACTGATTTTTTCAAATTTAGTCAAATTTTCTCTGACAGACTCATCCTGTTCAGATTGTCTACGGCTCAAATCTGTAATTTCAGCTTTATTTCTAACGATTTCATTTGAGATTCGGGCTTCTTCTTCAACTAATTGAACAAATTCATCACGTAACCGTTCCATGACCACTTCTGGTGATTCAGATAAGGTCGCTAAATCTGCTGACAGCTCTGTCAGTAATTTATCTAAGTCATTTTTTTCTGTCAGTAAAAGTTCTGATTTATTTTGAACTTCTGCCAAATTTTGTTGAGTGATTTCTAAACGACTTTTTAAGTTTTCTAAACGTTCTTCGCGTTCCGCAGCTGATTTTTCTGATGAATCTTTTTGAACATCAAATAATTCAATTTTTCTTGTTAAATCTGATTTTAGATTAGAAAAATTAAGTTGGTCAGCTTGCAATTTTTCTTGCTCGGCTTCTACTTTTTGGCGTTCTGTACGTAATTGAATGACTTGCTCATCGTAAACTTTTTTACGAGTTGATAAACTCGCTAATTCCTGTGCCACTTGCGCCAAATCAAGTTCTGTTTGATCATATTTGGCTTTTTTAGATTCCAACTGACCAACCAGTACAGAAAGTGACAAGTCTGAACGTTCTGCTTCTAGTTCTTGAAAACGGAGTGCAGTATCTCTTTGCGATTGTAAGGGCACGAGCTGACTATTTAATTCAAAAATGATATCTTCTAAACGGTCAAGATTATCTTGGGTTGAATTTAATTTTGATTCAGTTTCATTTCGTCGATTTTTGTATTTTAAAACACCTGCTGCTTCTTCAAAAATGGCACGTCTTTCTTCCGGTTTAGAATTAAAAACAGATTCAATTCGTCCTTGGGAAATAATCGATAAAGAGTCACGACCAAGCCCAGTATCTGTAAATAAATCATGAATATCACGCAAACGACATTTACGACCATTCATCAAAAATTCGGAATCGCCATTTCGATATAAACGTCTGGTAATAACAACTTCTTCATTCTCATCTTGTCCTTGCAGGTAATGATCAGAGTTGTCAAAATGAGCAATAACCTCAGCATAATTAAGAGCACGTCTTTTTTCAGTTCCAGCAAAAATAACATCGGGCATTTTCCCACCACGAAGTGCTTTAGCCGATTGCTCGCCCAAAACCCAGCGCAATGCTTCAACAATATTTGATTTCCCAGAACCATTTGGACCGACAACTGCGGTTATCCCTTTATCAAATTCAACTTTAGTCTTATCGGCAAAAGATTTGAAGCCGACAATTTCCATTTTTTTAAGATACATGGTTTTGCCCTTTTATTGCATTTTCTGCTGCTTTTTGTTCTGCAACTTTTTTAGATTTTCCAAGCCCTCGCCCGAGTTCTTTACCATTGTTAAAAACCGCGGCCACAAAAGAACGGTCATGAGCTGGCCCTTCTTCTTTCAGAATCTTGTAGCTAATCGTTGTTTCTCCACCAATTTGTAACACTTCTTGAAGTTCTGTTTTATAGTCAATCACTTTAACATAGTCATCATTTTTAACGTGAGGAATAACTACATGTTGGATAAATTTACGAACTTCATCCATTCCTTGGTCAATAAAAAGCGCACCTAAAAAAGCCTCAAAAAGGTTCTCTAGTGTTGTTTCGCGGTCACGACCACCCATTTTTTCTTCACCATGACCTAATCGCAAGAACTCACCAAAACCGCATGAGCGTGAAAAATTAGCAAGTGATTCTGTCCGAACAATGCTTGAGCGCATTTTGGAAAGTTCTCCCTCTAATTTCTCAGGATAAGTCCGATAAAGATAATCAGAAATAACCAAAGATAGGGCAACGTCTCCCAAAAATTCCAAACGTTCATTGTTTGCAATCTTTGGGAGCCGTTCTTCATTTGTAAATGAAGAGTGTGTAAAAGCTGTTTTTAATAAATCTTCATCATTGAAGACTAATCCGTAATCATTTTTTAATTTTTTTTGAAGCTTGAGCATAAAAATCTCCTTCACTTAAAACTTCTCTTAATTTTTAGTTTTATCCCTTATTATACCAAAAAAAATGTTTTTTGTATGCCTTTCCCTGTGGAATGGGACTTTTGCGCCATAAAAAAGAGAAAAAACATTAAATCTGGGCTATTCCCCCTTAATTAACGTTTTTTCTCTCTTTTATATTTTAGGAATAAATAAATTCCCTAAAGTAGCCGCCATGACTGCTTTTATAGTATGCATTCGATTTTCAGATTGTTCAAAAACGACCGAATTCTTTGAATTAAAAACTTCATCAGTAACCTCTAATTCATTAAGGTTATAATTTTCCTTAATTTCTTTCATCACTTCCGTGTTTAAATCATGAAAACTGGGTAAACAATGCATAAAAATAAAGTTTTTATTAATAATTTTTTCAACAACTTTTTGATTGATTTGATAGGACTTCAATAATTTAATTCGCTTGGCTGTTTGAGCTTCCTCACCCATACTGACCCAAACATCAGTATAAACAATATCAGCATTTTCAAGGCCATTTAAATCTGTTCGGATACTTATTTTACTGCGACTTTTCATGGCATATTTACGTGCCAGTTTTTGTATTTCTAAAGCGGGTTGCAAGGACTCGGGCGAAATAATTGTGATATTTACGCCTAAAATTGCTCCAGTCACTAATAGAGAATTTGCCACATTATTTCGTCCATCACCAACATAAGCGAGGGTTAAATCTTGTAAATGGCCAAAATGCTCCTTGATTGTCATAAAATCTGCCAGCATCTGTGTCGGATGCCAATCATCAGTCAATCCATTCCAAACGGGTCTACCTGAATCCTTGGCGAGAATTTCCACATCACTTTGCTTAAACCCACGAAACTCAATGCCATCAAACATTGAACCCAAAACTTTCGCCGTATCTGAAATAGATTCTTTTTTGCCCAACTGAATATCATTTGGCCCTAAAAATTCAGGATGTGCTCCCAAATCTACAGCGGCCGTTGTAAAAGCTGCTCTTGTTCTTGTAGAGGTTTTTTCAAAAATAAGGGCAATATTTTTATCTAATAAATATTTATGTTGAATATGTTCTTTTTTTAACTTTTTAAGATGAATTGCAAAATCAATCAGATATAACAATTCATCTTTACTAAAATCTATTTCTTTTAAAAAACTTCTTCCTTGAAACATTCTCTCTCCTCTTATTTGCTTAAATTATCAATGATTTATCATTGTCCCTTGCCCTTTGTCAGTAAATAATTCCAATAACAAGGCATGCGGAACACGGCCATCTAATAAAACAGCCTGACCCAATCCTTCAAACATGGCATATTTAATGGCTTCAATCTTTGGAATCATTCCGTCAGTAATTTTTTTCTCTTTGACTAACTTTTCTAGATTGGTCAGATTGATTTCATCAATAAATGACTCCTCGTCAGGAAAATTGCCATATAATCCACGAACATCGCTTAATAAAATAAATTGTTCAGCACTCAATGCACCGGCAATTCGACTGGCTGCGGTATCAGCATTGACATTATAAATTTCACCATCAAGACCAATGCCGGCCGAAGCAATGACGGGAACAGCATCCGTTTGATTGATACGCTCAATGATTTCCGGATGAATCGCTGTAATTTCTCCAACATAGCCTAAATCTTCAGAAATAGGTTTGGCTTCTATCAATTTACCATCAATTCCTGAAACGCCAATCGCATTGCCACCTAAACGAATGATATCTTGAACCAAACTTTTATTTACTTTTCCAGCTAAAGCTGTCAGTGCCAAGTGAGCTGTTTTCTTATCTGTCACGCGCAAACCTTGAACAAATTGGCTTTTTTGCTCATATTTTTCAAGTAATTCTCCAATCGCAGGTCCACCGCCATGAACCAAAACTACTTTAATTCCCACCGTTTTAAGTAATAAAATATCTTTTAGAATACTTTCTTTCACTTTTTCATCAATCATCGCATTGCCACCATATTTAATGACAACCGTTTGGTCACGATATTTCAGAAAATATTTGAGACTTTCGGTCAAAGTCTGAGCTGTGTTTTGTGAATCTCTCATAAAATTTTCTCCAATAGCTCTGCTCCTTTTTGCAGTTCTTCTTTCGTCATGACAAGCGGTGGGAGTAAGCGAATGACATCATGACCAGCTGACAAGGCTAAGAGACCATTTTCACGCAGTAAAGCAAGAACTTCTGGAACTTTTTTCTCGTCAGTTAATTGAATTCCAATCATCAATCCCAAACCTCTGATGGACTTAACCGTCGCTTTTACTGACAGCTTTTCGGTCAGTAATTTTAAGAAAAAATTGCCTTTGTCAGTCACTTTTTCTAAAAAGTCACTGTCAATTTCCTTTAAAACTTCATTAGCCGAAGCCATAGCTAAAGGATTCCCACCAAATGTTGAGCCATGCTTTCCTGCTGAAAAATAACTGGCATATTTATTCTTAGCGAGCATCGCACCTGTAGGAATCCCATTTGCCAATGCTTTTGCCAAAGTAAAAATATCCGGCTCAAAATCAAAATGTTCAAAAGCAAATAATTTTCCAGTTCGACCAATTCCAGTTTGTACTTCATCAATAATCAGTAAAATTCCTTTTTGCTGACAAGTTTTTAGAGCTTCAATAAAATCTGGAGAAATTGGTAAAACGCCTCCCTCACCCTGAATAATTTCAAAAATAATCGCGCCAATTTTTTCTTTTTCAAGAATTTGCTCAAGTGCTACCACATCATTAAAAGGACTAGCCACAAAATTTGGTAATAAAGGCGAAAATCCTGCTTGGATTTTTTCTTGCATGGTTGCACTCATAGCGCCAAAAGTACGACCATGAAAGCCATCTGTAAACGCCAAAATTTTCTGATCTTTTTTGATGAGATGAGTTAATTTTAAAGCTGCTTCATTAGCTTCAGTCCCAGAATTACAAAAAAAAGCTTTATAAGAATGATTTTGACTTAACTTTTCAGCCACATCTTCTTGCAAAGGATTTTGATAAAGATTTGAAAGATGAGACAGGCTGTCTAATTGAGCTTTCACCGCCACTTTTCCCTTTTCAAAACTATATCCTAAATTCATGACCCCAATCCCACTTGTGAAATCTAAATACTTATTTCCCCTGTCATCAAATAAATATTGATTTTCTCCTTTGATTAAGCTAAACGGTAGGCGACCATAATTTTCAAATAAATTTGTCATTTTTTCTCCTTCTTAACTTGTATATAAAGCATTAATTTCAACATATTTATAAGTCAAATCACAGCCCCAAGCCTGACCCAAGCCACTTCCAGCATTCAAGTCTGCAATAATTTCAATTTTATCTTCTTTTAATTTCTCAGAAAGAAAAGCTGCATCAAAGTCAACTGGTGTTGAATGATAAAGCACAAGTTCATCTTGGAGTTTTAATTCAATATCAGAAACTTCAAAATTAGCCACCTGACCAATTGACGAAATAATCCGCCCCCAGTTAGGGTCTGCACCAAAAATTGCCGTTTTAACTAAACTTGAACCCACAATTTTTTTGGCAATAAATCGCGCTGCTAAATCATTTGGCGCTCCTTTGACGGTCACTTCAATCAGTTTAGTTGCACCTTCGCCATCTGCGGCGATTTGTTTGGCTAAGGACTGACAAACCTTTGCTAGCATTTCTTTAAACAAAAGATAGTCTGAACTTCCTTCTAAAATTTCATTATTTTTGGCTTGGCCATTTGCCATCAACAAAACAGTATCGTTCGTTGAAGTGTCTCCATCCACTGTAATCTGATTAAATGTCGTTTCAATAATTTCTGATAATGTTTTTTGTAGTAAAGCTTGAGCAATTTTTGCATCCGTCGTAATAAAAGCAAGCATGGTTGCCATATTTGGATGAATCATCCCCGATCCCTTACAAACCCCGGCCATATTCACGATTTGACCCCCAATTTCAGCTTCAAAGTTAATTGTTTTAGTTTGGGTATCTGTTGTTAAAATGGCTTTGGCAAAATATGCTGCTGTCCCTTCATTTTTGGATAACTTTGAAATCCCTGTGGCAATTTTTTCCATCGGAAGCTGTACTCCAATGACCCCTGTTGAGCAAACCGCCACTTCCTCAGCTTTGAGTTCAAATTTTTCAGCAAGCAATTTTTGTGTTTTTAAAGCATTTGCATAACCCTGCTCGCCTGTTACTGCATTGGCAACCGCCGAATTACAAATAATGGCCCGTGCTTGTCCTTTTTTGACAATTTGACGGTCAATCAATACTGGCGCTGCACAAACTTTATTGGTTGTAAAAACGCCAGCAATCGCAGCTGGAACTTGACTTAGTATTAACCCTAAATCTAAGTTTTTATATTTTAATTGTGCATGAACAGCATCTGCCAAAAATCCCTTTGGACTTGCAATTGTCCCTTTTATTTCTTTCATTTCTTCCTCTTCTAAAGACTTGGCATAAATTTCAAGCCTAAACTTTCATCGTAGCCAAATAACTGATTAAAATTTTGTACTGCTTGTCCGGCAGCACCTTTCATAAGATTGTCAATCACCGAAACAACTGACAAAACATTTGTCACTGGATTATAAGCTAATCCAATATCGCAAAAATTGGTCCCAATCACATCTGAGAGTTGGGGCATTTGTCGTCGAATTCTGACAAAGTTTTTTGTCGCATAGACCTGTTCATAAGCATTTTTTATCGTTTCAAAATCAAAATCAGCTGCAACTTTTGCATAGCTACTAACAAAAATCCCTCGACTCACAGGAATTAAAGAAGTTGAAAATTGCAAGGCTTGAAAATTTGAATTCCAAATCTTCAATTTTTGAGCAATTTCTGGAATATGTTGATGACTATTGATTTTATACATGGACATATTATCGACAACATTCACAAAATGGCTCGCGTCAGACAGACCTTTTCCGGCTCCAGAAAGTCCTGACTTGGCCTCCACAATGATTGAGTCTAAATCAATCATATTATTTTTAACTAACGGATAAAGTGCAAGTAGTGTGGCTGTTGCATAGCAACCTGGATTCGCGATATAGTTTGCTTTTGCTTGACCAATGTCTGCCAGATTATATTGAGCACTTAATAAATATTCATTTTTCAAATCTGTATTTTTATACCATTTATTGTATATTTTTAAATCAGCTAATCGAAAATCTCCTGATAAATCAATGACAGGAAAATTATTATCAATAAAAGTTAAAGCTAATTTTTGACTAACACCCGCTGAGGTTGCAAAGAAAACCACATCACATTCTGCCATAATTTCTTCTTCATTAAATTCACTGATAGTCAAGTCAGTCAAGCCTTCAAGTTGCGGAAAGCACTCTGATAATTTTTCTCCATAATGACTTGTTGCATATATTTTTGTTACTTCTACTTCTGGATGATAATAGAAAATTCGGAACAGTTCTAAGCCGCTATAACCTCTAATTCCGACAATTGCTACTTTTTTCATATTTACACACTTTCTATGTATTTTTATACACTATACTACTCTATTTTTTATTTGTCAAGAATTTTATGTATTATTATACTTTTTTAAACAAAAAAAGAGAAAGAAATTAATTTCTTTCTCTTTGATAATTCATTAATTTTTAGTTTTCATAAATTCCGATATGCTCATGTTGATGGCTACCATCCTCAATCATATTAAGCACAGCCTCGGCATAATCAGCATATGAAATTCGACTTTTATCCGCTTTATTATGTTCTAAAACATCGCCGGTAATTGTATAATTATTTGTTTGTGCTCCTTCTGGGTCAAAAAATTCTGCAGGAGAGAAGAAGGTCACATTAAGTTTTGAAGCTTCATAAATCAAGCTTGCTTTTGCCATCTCTAAAAGAGTTGGATAGTAAGGTAAATCTGTTGGTGTCACATCAAGCAAGCGTTTTTCGTGACTTTCATCAAGATAGAGAGAGCTTGCTCCCCCAACAACAATTAAACGACTATCTATATTTTCAAGAAGTTTTATCATCACATGGGCTACTTTTGAATAATCTTCCTCATGACCTGCCGGTGCCCGATGCGCTAAAACGATTGCATCGAATCCTGCTAAGTCTTCAGAAGTTAATTCAAAAATATCTTTTTCAAGAATAGTAGTCACTTCAACTTTTAATCGTGCTTTATTTCTAACAATGGCAGTCACTTCATGACCGCGCCCAAATGCTTTTTGAGCGATTAAACTTCCTGCCTTACCAGAAGCAGCAATTACAGCGATTTTTTTCATAAAAAGCTCTCCAATCTCTTATTTATTTTAATTATAACAAATTAAGTAATTCTGACTTCTAAAAATGGTTCAAAAAAAACAGCCTGAGCTGCTTTTCATTTATTTAACGACTCAAATCAACTCTTTTACCTAATTTATCCATGATAAACGCCCCGATAAATAAGCTGGCAAATTCACCTAGAGCTAATGTCCCCCAGGTCAGCAAAAATGGTGTTCCAGCGACAAATTTTAATTCAAGAGCAATGGTGAACATACTTATCGAAAAGAAAATTGCAAAAAAGAAAAATGCTTTATTTAACTGACCATTCCAAAAGTAATCTTTTTTAAAGCGGTCAAACAAAAGGACACCAAGACTTACGAATACTAAAGTTGACAAACCACCGACAATCACATCTACCCAAGTGAAAGATAAAAAGTTTGAAATCATACAACCAATTGTCACCGCAATAATATATTTTTTATTGAAGAAGGCTGTAAAATTCAACATTTCTGACACTCGAAATTGAATAGGTCCGTAAGAAATTGCGCTCAAACCCGGTGTCATCGTTAGAATAACATACAGGGCCGCAACAATTGCGATTGTAACAATATCATAAGTTTTTGATTTTTTCAAAAGGTTCTCCTTTGGCGACAAAATTCGCCTATAATATGCTTGAGCAAAGGGATGAAGGCTCAAGGGTTAACTCACTATTGAGCAACGTTTTTATTTTAGCAGATTTTTTGCGAAATGAAAAGGATTGACAAATATTTGCTTTCATCTAATTATTATTTGGGCATTATTTTCACTAACGAAGGAATCATTCTTTGTACTCGATAGAAATTCTAGCAGGAGCATCAAAATATCCTGCCAACAAAAAGGCAAAAAACTACTGACAGAAATTTTTTCACAGAAAACAAGCAATTGAACAACTTGTCAGTAAAAATCAACAAGTCTGTCAGTACTTTTGTAGTTAATACAGACTTTCCCACAATAAATAAAAGACTTACCAACATGCTGGTAAGTCTTTTAATATCTTTTATTTGATTGTCCAGCCACCATCAATCGGGACAATTGCTCCTGACATATAAGAGGCTTGTGGACTTGCTAAAAAGAGGGTCAAATCAGCCACTTCGCGAGGACTAGCCCATCGTTTAGCTGGTGTCTCATCAGCTACCCATTGGGCCATCAGACCATTATTTTCAGTGAAATCAGCCGCATTCATCGGTGTATTGATGGCACCTGGAGCGATGGCTGCTACTTGAATCCCGTGTTGCGCTTCATCCAAAGCTAACTGTTTTGTCAACCCAACAATGGCATGTTTACTGGCCGTATAAGCGACGCCACCTCCACCGGCAACCAAGCCAGCAACCGAAGCCATATTAATAATGACTCCTGATTTTTGAGCTTTCATTTTTGGCAAGAATGCTGAAATCATCAAATACATTGAATTGAGATTCGTTGATAAAATTCGTTGCCATTCTGCAAAGTCAGTTTCTTCCAAAGTTTTATAAGCATCCAAAACGCCCGCTGTATTGAGTAAAACATCAATACTTCCCACTTCGTCAGCCAATTTTTCAACTGCTTTTTCATCGGAAACATCAAGAATTTTTACTGACAGGTTTTTTGAATTAATGACAGATTCGTCAGTAAATTCTTGTAAGTCCACAGCAACAACCTCTGCGCCTTCGGCTAAAAATACTTTTGTTTGAGCTAAGCCAATCCCACTGGCAGCACCTGTAATGAGCACTTTTTTCCCAGAAAATTTCATTTTGTAGCCTATCACTCTATTCAACCAAGGCCCAATCATCGGCCAAAACGTCGCAAGGCGTTGGGGCCCACATTGAAAAACCTTCACCCTCTCCTGAGACATTAATCAAGAAATAAGGGGTAACTTCCAACTTTTCACCAGATTCTAAAACAATCGAATCATAGAGTTTAACATAATTTTCGGCACCAGACCAGCCTTGTGTTCTGACTACTTTTTTCGCAGCTTTAAGTAAAGCTAATGCTTCTTCAAAAGTCATTTTTTCCTCCATATTGTTTAAAACATACTGAATTTATTATAACAAAGTTCGAGAGGTTTTTGATAAATGAAAACCAGTTTTAACTATCCGATAGATTCAACTAATAAATAGTCCTCAAAAATTATACTCTATTTGTTCCCTTTAAAATTTTGTGCTATAATAAGTTCAACAAAGTGCAACACGCGAAAAAAAACGGTCTGCTCTAACAGGCCGCGTGTTCAAACTTGGTTATGGTGGGACTAATCGCTAATTGCGATTAGTTTTTTTAATTTCAAGCCAGAGCCTGACTAGATTAATTACGAAGTTCAAAACTTCGATAATCATCCCAAGTACCGCTAGCATGAAATCCTCTCCATAACCAAGGAAACACTTTGTCTTCATAGGCACCTTCTCCATCTAGAATTTGTCAGGGCGCATGAAACCAAGTGAACACTAAGAGCTTTCTCTCCTGATATACTATACGTAAAAAAACGTGAAAGATAACAAATCTTTCACATTTTTTATTGTCTAATTAATTTTACCCAATCAATGAACCAGCAGGAACATCATCATCAACGGTCAAGACACGCAATTTTCCATCAAATTCGGCTGACAAAATCATTCCTTGTGAAACGTATTTTTTCATCATTTTACGTGGTTTCAAATTGGCTACGATTTGTAATTTTTTACCTACTAATTCTTGTTCATTTGGATAGAATTGTGCAATTCCTGACAAGATTTGACGTGGTTCAGAATCACCAGCATCCAATTTAAATCTCAACAATTTATCAGAACCTTCAACAGGTTCTACTTCAAGCACTTCGGCAACCTTTAGTTCAATTTTTTCAAAATCATCAAATTTAATTTGTGGTAAAGTTAAATTCAATTCAACTTCTTCAGGGACCCATTCATCTGCCACCTCAGCGGAGTCCGCTGAGCCACCAGCCATTTGTAATTTAATATAAGCAACCTCTTCTTCCACATCAAGACGTGGGAAAATAGGTTGACCTTTTGCTACTACAGGATGAGTAAATGAATAGCCAAAAGAAAGATTTTCAAGTGAAAATGATCTTTCATCCATTCCCAATTGCTCAAAGATTTTACCTGATGTTGCACGCATAAAGGGTTGTAAAAGTGCACCTGCAATCCGTAAATTTTCTGCCAAATGATACAAAACATTATTCAATTTTGCTTTGTCATCTTCTGATTTTGCAAGGACCCAAGGTGCTGTTTCATCAATATATTTATTTGTTCTTGAAATCAATGTCCAAACATCAGCCAAAGCTACGTTGAATTCAAATTTATCCATTGCTTTATGGAAATGACTGATTGATTCTTCAACCACTTCTTCCAAACTTGCATCAAATTCAGTCGAAACTCCAGTTGCTTCGATTTTTCCGTCATTATATTTGTTAATCATTGAAACAGTACGATTCAACAAATTCCCCAAATCATTGGCCAAATCAAAATTAATACGTCCAACAAAGTCTTCTGGAGTGAAAATTCCATCTTGTCCAAAAGAAATCGCACGCATCAAATAATAACGAACCGCATCAAGGCCATAACGTTCAATCAACATCTCAGGATAAACAACATTTCCTTTTGATTTAGACATTTTTCCGTCTTTCATCAAGAGCCATCCATGTCCGAAAATCTTTTTAGGAGCAGGTAAACCTAGAGCATGAAGCATAATTGGCCAGTAAATCGTATGGAAACGAACAATTTCTTTACCAACCATATTAATTCCAGGCCAGTATTTTTTAAAATTACTGTCATTGTCAGAATTATAGCCGAGCGCTGTAATATAGTTCAATAAAGCATCAAACCACACGTAGACCACATGCTTAGGATTAGAAGGGACAGGAATTCCCCAAGTAAAACTTGTCCGTGTCAAAGCCAAATCTTCTAGACCTGGCTTGATGAAATTATTGACCATTTCATTTTTACGAACCTCAGGTTGAATAAAATCTGGATGTTCATCATAATATTGTAAAAGCCAGTCAGCATATTTTCCCATGCGGAAGAAATAAGTTTCTTCTTCAACCCATTCCACTTCATGACCAGAAGGTGCAATGCCACCAGTAATATTTCCAGATTCATCTCGGAAAATTTCTTCAAGTTGTGTTTCAGTGAAAAACTCTTCATCAGAAACAGAATACCAACCCGCATATTTTCCCAAATAAATATCATCTTGTTCCAATAACTGTTCAAAAGCCTTCGCTACGGCTTCCTCATGATAAGTGTCTGTAGTACGGATAAATTTATCATAAGAAATATCCAATTTTTTCCATAATTCTTGAACATCAGCCGCCATTGGGTCCAAGTATTCTTTAGGAGTCATTCCCAATTCTTCGGCTTTTCGTTGAATTTTCATTCCGTGTTCATCAAGCCCTGTTAAATAAAAAGTATCAAAGCCCATCAAACGTTTGTAACGAGCAAGCACGTCACAAGCAATAGTTGTGTAAGAACTACCAAGATGCAACTTACCTGATGGATAATAAATTGGGGTTGTAATGTAAAAAGTTTTGTTTTCTGTCATATTTTCCTCTTTCCGAGCAAATGAGGCTCGATATTTGAGAAGATTCTCATCTAAATATTATACCAAAAAACCTCTAAAATCGCATTGTCTGATTAAGTTTGTTATAATTATCATAGAAAAGTTAAGAATTCCTTTAAGTCACAGCTCTTTGGAAATTCTTTTAAAAAATAAAGGAACGATTATGAACTATAAATTTATCTCATGGAATATTGACTCACTTAATGCTGCATTAACTGGAACCTCAGAACGTGCTGCCCTTTCTCTTGCTGTTGTTAAAAATCTCGCTCAAGCACAACCAGACGTTTTAGCCATTCAAGAAACCAAACTTCCTTCTACTGGACCTAAAAAAGCTCATTTGGAAGTTTTGGAAAATCTGTTTAAAGGTTATAAAATCGTCTGGCGTTCATCAGTAGAACCTGCTCGAAAAGGATATTCTGGAACAATGATTCTTTATAAAGAAACTCTACCAGAACCAGTCATCACTTTTCCTGAAATTGATGCTCCTGAACCTATGGATGCCGAAGGTCGAATCATCACCCTTGAATTTCCTGACTTCTTTGTCACTACGGTTTATACACCAAATGCGCAAGAAGGCCTGACACGACTTGATTTACGTGGAATTTGGGATGATAACTATCGTGACTATCTCACAAGCCTTGATGCTCAAAAACCTGTCTTTGCTTGTGGAGATTTCAATGCGGCCTATACAGAAATTGACTTAGCCAATCCCCGTGGTAATCACAACTCAGCTGGATTTACAGACCAAGAACGTGAAAAATTTGGTCAACTTTTAGAGTCTGGATTCACTGATACATTTCGTCAACTCCATGGTCAGGTTGAGAAATTTTATGAAGAAGGACGTAGTATTTATACTTGGTTTGCCCAACGTGCCAAAACTTCAAAACTAAATAATTCAGGTTGGAGAATTGACTACTGGCTGGTTTCCAATCGTCTTGCCCAAGCAGTTAAAGTTTCTGAACCCCTTGATTCTGGTGAACGTTTAGACCACGTCCCCATTCTCTTAGAATTTGAACTCTAAAATAAAAGAACCTTAAAGGTTCTTTTTTATTGTCAATAAAACAAATAGAGACTATAATTGAGTAAAAATAGTTGAGGAGAACATGTTTATGGTTAATATAAATTTAGTTTTAGCAGAGCATCAGACCTTAGAAACTGAACGCTTGATTCTTAGAAAATTACAACTTGAGGATGCCCCAGAAATGTTTAACTATGCTTCTAATCCTGAAGTTGCTCGTTTTACTAGCTTTGAACCACATGATTCTATAGAAACAACTAAAGCCACAATTGCCAAGTTTTTTCTGCCGAACAGCCTCTATCATTGGGGGATTGTTGAAAAAACTTCTGGTCAGCTCATTGGTGAAATTTTTCTTAATCCTATCAATGAAAAAACAGTCGAACTGGGTTGGATTTTAAATCAAGACCATTGGGGAAAAGGACTTATGCCAGAAGCTGCTGAATGTCTTTTGGCGCTTTCTTTCGATAAATTAGAAGTTAAAGTTATTCAAGCTAAACATTTTACAGAAAATGCAAAGTCTGGTCGGGTCATGGAGAAGTTAGGAATGAAAAACTTAGGAAAGGTTTATTCTTACTTTCCTAAGTTTGAAAATCCTCTTCTTACAGACTATTGGGCAATTACTAGAGATGAGTATGACTTACTTCATTGACTTACGAACGAAAGGTTTTCTAATAAAAAGGTTTATTTTTTTAGATTTTTGTGGTAGTCTTAAAATATAAAAAAAGATGACGAAAGGCTACTAAATGTCCCGTTCTGACGAAATCATTCGCATTGTGAGTGATTATAAAAAAATTGAAGTCAATCAACTTTCACAACTCCTTAATGTTTCAAACGTTACGATTCGAAAAGACCTTGATAAACTTGAAGAGAAAGGAATTATTAATCGCCAGCACGGTTTTGCTTTGATTAATAATACAGATGATATCAATTTCCGTTTAGCTAAAAACTATGATTTAAAGCGAAAAATTGCTGTCAAAGCTGCTGAAAATATTCTTGATGGGGATACAGTAATGATTGAATCTGGTTCTACTTGCGCTTTGCTTGCTGAAGAGTTAGCCTTTAATCGAAAAAATATCACTATCATCACTAACTCTGTTTTTATTGCCAATTATATTCGTAAATCCGACTCGGTAAAGGTAATTTTATTAGGAGGAGAATATCAAAATAATTCACAGGTCAACGTTGGACCTCTGATAAAAAAGGTGGTTGATGAATTTTACGTTGATAAATTATTTATCGGTATTGATGGTTTTGACCCCGTCCGCGGTTTTAGAAGTAATGATCTCGCTCGTAGTGAAGCCATTCATGTCATGGCTGCTGCGGCTAAAGAGGTTGTCATTTTAACTGATGCTTCTAAATTCAACCAAAATGGAACAGTCACCTGTTTTTCATTCCCTGAAATTTCCCAAGTTTTTACTGACAAGTCAATCAACGCAGAAAGTCAAAAAATTCTCGATTTGAAAAAAATAAAGGTTACTACTATCTAATTGAAAATGGACGATGTCCATTTTTTTATTGACAGATTTTCTAAAATATGATATATTTTCTTCATAAGAAAGAATTATACTTTCGTTTGAAAGTTTTGCTTTTTTTTTGGAATCTCCAAAGATTTAAATATTATTACATAAAAAAATGAGTCTAACCAACTCATTTTTTTATATTTTTTCATAAGATGATTCTTTAAAACCAATCTGTTGAACTTGACCATTTTTTACTAGTAATGGACGTTTGATAAGCATTCCATTTGACGAAAGAAGTTCTGCCATTTCTTTTTCAGATAATGTTGCTAGCTTATCTTTAAGATTTAAGTCGCGATAAACTAAACCACTTGTATTGAAAAACTTTTTGATGGGAAAATCTGCTTCTTTAAACCATTTCTCAAAGTTTTTTTGACTCGGTGGGGTTTCCTTCAAATCAATCGCTTGATAATCTATTCCAAGTTCATCTAACTTTGCTTTAGCTTTTCTACAAGTTGAACACTTTGGATACCAATAAAAATCGTACATCTTATCCTCCTTATACTTTAATTTTATTATAGCATATTAAAAAGGGATTTTTTGGTCCAATTTTCTATGAAAAATCTATTTTTTAATGATTAATTTTATAGCTTGTTCGAGTTTTTCTTCCTTGTCAGTCACTTCTTTGTCCAGTAAAAGTTCTTTGAGATTCTCAGCTACGATTAGACCAATCAGGCTATCTAAGCTAGAGCGAACAGCGGTTAATTGAGTCACAACATCAATACATTCCTCTCCAGATTCCATCATCTTAAGTATTCCTGTGAGTTGTCCTGTCGCTCGTTTCAAGCGATTTTCCATTTTTTTGTCATATTTTTTCATCACTCATCCTTTTCTTGTTTCGCTCCCTAATCAAGTAATTCTTTGGTAACTTTGCTGTATAATCCAAAGGCACCATCTAAATTTTTCACTTTGTAGCCCTCTTGTTTTAGAATACGTTCTGCATTGTAAGAGCGAAGTCCTGACTGGCAGCTAACAATATATTCAGTCTTTTTATCCAGTTCATTTAGCCGCTCACGTAAGTCATCAAGCGGAATATTTTGAGAATTTTTAAATTTCCCTTTTGCCAATTCATTTGTATTTCTCACATCAAGTAAGACTTTCCCTTTTGCTAATTCAGCTGCAAGTTCATGCCACTGAATATTTTCTGATTGCCCTAAGAGAAGGTTTGTTGCGGCATAGCCAGCCATATTTACTGGGTCCTTGGCTGAACCAAAAGGAGGAGCATAGGTCAATTCCAATTCTGGTAAATCAAAAACGGTTAGTTTTGCTTTGATAGCCGTAGATAAAATATCAATTCTTTTATCTACTCCTTCTTTACCAATTGCTTGCGCACCAAATATTTGTCCACTTTCTGGTTCAAAAATTAATTTCAAAACAATAGAAGTTGCATCTGGATAATATCCCGCATGATTATTTGCTGTGACATGAACAATTTTATGATTAATCTTTAAGCCTCTAAGCTGAAACTCAGAAAGGCCTGTACTTGCCACTTGCAAATCAAAAACACGGACAATGGCCGTTCCAAGTGAACCGCGATTTTTAACTGGTAATCCACTAATGATATCAGCTACCTGACGCCCTTGACGATTAGCTGGAGAAGCCAATGAAATTAAAGCATCCTGCCCTAATTGATTTTTGACAACAATGGCATCGCCTACTGCGTAAATATCCTTAACCGATGTTTCATAATGTTCGTCAACAAGAATTGCATTTCTTAGTCCTAATTTGATGCCCGCACTTTTAGCTAGACTCGTTTCTGGCTGAATTCCCACAGAAAGAATCGTTAAATCCGATTGCAGACTTTCACCATTATCTAGCAAAATTTCATCATTTTTAAATTCGACAGCTCCTCTATTTGTCATTACTGAAAGATTATTTTTAATTAATTCTTCATTGACAAAAGCTGCCATTTCGCGATCAATGGTTGGTAAAACATGTGGTGCTTTTTCGACGATTGTGACACTTAACCCTCGTTTAGCAAGATTTTCAGCCATTTCTAAGCCGATAAAACCAGCACCAATAATTGTTGCACTTTTAGGAGCTTTGGCTTTCAAATAGGTCATTATTTTATCCACATCAGGAATATTTCGTAAGCTAAAAACATTTGTCGCTTGGTTCAAACCTTTGATTTGTGGAATTAAGGGTTTAGCCCCTGGTGAAAGAATCAATTTATCATAGCTTTCAACATAGCTTTCGCCGTTTGAAACTACAGTCACTTTCTTTCCTTCACTATCAATCGCAATAACTTCAGAATTTTCGCGCACCTCTAAGTTAAAACGGTTTTTTAGAGCTTTAGCAGATTGAACAATTAACTTTTCTCGCTCTGCAATTTCTCCCCCCACATAGTAAGGTAAGCCACAATTGGCAAACGAAACGTAAGGGCCTTTTTCAAAAACGATGATTTCTGCATTTTCGTTAAGACGTCGCAAACGGGTTGCAGCTGACATTCCACCCGCAACTCCGCCAACAATTAATATTTTTTCTGTCATTTTTTAATTTTTCCTCTCCAAGCTCGCATTCCTCCATTTACGTTTGTCACATCATAATTAGCTTTGTTTAATATTTTGTAGGCTTTTTTTGACCGCATTCCCGACTGACAAATTAATAAATACTTTTTGTTTTTGGCTAGAACATGTTCTCTCAATTTACTTAAAGGGATATTTCGAGCACCTCTTATATGTCCATTTTGAAATTCATGAGCTTCTCTTACATCAATTAATTGTGTTCCTTTTTTTAATTCAGTACTTACTTCTGCTGGACTGATACTTTTTATTTTCTTAAAAAATTCAAACATTGTTCTCTCTCTAAAATCTGTCAGTAAATTCTAAGGGGCCATTCCAAGCAATGGTACCGTCTGAAATATTTATAGTATCAATTCCTTTTGTCGAAAGATACTGACAGGCCCTAGCTGAACGAGCACCTGACTGACAGATGAGATAAGTTCCGTCAGTAATTTCTGCATATCTTTCTTCTAGTTGACTCAATGGAATATTTTTGGCATTAGGAACATGACCACTATTATATTCAAAATCTTCTCTTACATCTACAATTACTGGATTTTCACTTTCTGTCAGTAATTCTAATTCACTTATGTCAATTGTTTGCATTTTTCACCTCTTGATTATTTGATTTATAATAATTATATACCCCCAAGGGTATATAAGTCAAGTTTATTATTTCCAAATGAAAAAACCTAAGTTTTAAATCACTTAGGTTTTGCTTAATTTTGAGAAATTCAATTATTTCTCGTTTTTATGTTTGACAGAGTCAACCGTATCATTAAATTTTTCTGCAACATCTTCAGCTAGGTCAGAAGCTTTGTCTTTAATATTTTCCAAGCCTTCTTTAGCTTTTCCCATAAGTCCTTCTGTTTTACCTTTAGCTTCTAGTTTTTCATCACCAGTTACTTTACCTGTGGTTTCTTTAACTTTTCCACTTACTTTATCTTTTGTTGCATCAAGTTTGTCATTTAAAGCCATTTTAAATCCTCCTAGTAATTGCGATTTTTCTTGAATTATCATGAAAGTTTCATGATAATTTGTTAGAAAAACTAAATCAGTTAAATTTATCAATCATTGACTGACAAAAGCGAATCTACGATTTCCCCTCCTTTGTTCTCTTCTTAATCTATTCTCATTCTAACATCCGTAGCAAAAAAAGTACAGAAAACTGCTCATAAGACTAAAAAAACTTGGAAAATTCCAAGTTTTAATAATCATAGAGTTCTGTTGAAAGATAGCGCTCACCATTGTCAGCACAAAGTGCGAGAACTTTTTGACCTTTACCAAGTTTTTTTGCCAATTCATAAGCTGCCCAAATTGCCGCGCCAGAAGATATACCTACTAAAAATCCTTCACTTTTGCCAATTTTTCGTGCGGTATCTAAAGCATCATCACTTGTCACATCAATTACTCCATCATAAGCTTCCGTATCTAAATTTGGTGACATAAATGGAATACCAATTCCTTGAATGCGGTGTGGGCCGCTCTCACCTCCTGTTAAAATTGGTGATTCTGCCGGTTCGACAACAAAAGTTTTGATTTTAGAATTTTGACTTTTAAGATAGTGAGAAACACCAGAAATTGTCCCCCCAGTGCCTGCACAAGCAACAAATGCGTCCAGTCCATTTTCACCAAATGCTTCAATTATCTCTGGACCAGTCGTTAATTCATGGGCTTTTAAATTAGCTGGATTTTCAAATTGCATTGGCATAAACCAACCATTTTCTTCAACTAATTTTTGACCTAAATCAATGGCAGCTTTGATGCCATCAGCTGCTGGAGTCAAAATCAATTCTGCTCCATAAGCTTGAATAAGCTGACGACGCTCTTTTGAATAACTATCAGGCATGATAATAACCACATTATAGCCTAAAGCTGCACCAGCCATGGCAAGTCCAATTCCTGTGTTCCCAGAGGTAGGTTCAACAATCGTTCCTCCCTTTTTTAAGCGACCATCTGCTTCGGCTTGCCGAATCATTTGTAAAGCAATCCGGTCTTTAACTGAACCTCCAGGATTAAAATATTCAAGTTTTAGATAAATTTCTGCTCCATTTTCTGGACCATTTTTTAGTTTGATAATTGGACTATTTCCAACTAATTCAGTAATATTTTCAACAATTTTTACCATAATTAATTCCTAAATTACTGACAGCTTTGTTTCAGTTCAAGTCAACCAAATGAGCGCTTGAGGCGGGAGATAGATGAATTGTATGCACTTCTGTCAGTAAATTACTTTCAATTTCTACTGTCTAGTTTTTCTGTCAGTTCAATAGGACCAACGTGAGCTGTTAAAGCGAGGGAGAAAGGAGTCGTAAGCTTTGCTTACAAGTCTGTCAGTAAAATTATTTTTTTTCAAATGCATTTTCGATATCTGTCAGTAAATCTTCAATTGCTTCAACCCCTACTGATAGACGAATTAGGCCATCCTTAATCCCAATTTCTTCACGAAGTTTTTTTGGAATAGAAGCATGAGTCATCACTGCTGGCACTTCAATTAAAGATTCAACGCCACCTAGTGATTCAGCCAACGTAAAATAGCTCAAGTTTTCAACAAAATCTTTGACGGCATTTTCATCCGTTAATTCAAATGAAATCATCCCTCCAAAGGCAGACATTTGTTTTTTAGCAATTTCATGCCCCGGGTGGCTATTAAGACCCGGATAATAAACTTTTGAGACGGCTTTAGAAGTTTCTAAAAACTCAGCAATTTTTTGAGCATTTGCCGAATGAGCCTCCATCCGAAGCGCAAGTGTTTTAATACCTCTTTGCACTAACCAGCTGTCTTGTGGTCCAAGAACTGCTCCAATTGAATTTTGTAAAAAGCCAATTTCGCTAGCGAGTTCTTTTGAATTGGTTGTGACTAGTCCTGCTACTACATCTGAATGTCCACCTAAATATTTCGTTGCGGAATGCAAAACAATATCAGCTCCTAAAGCAATTGGTTGTTGTAAATATGGTGTCGCAAAGGTATTATCCACCAGTGTTAAGGCATCATGAGCTTTAGCAATTGCTGAAATTTCCTTAATGTCCAAAACTTTTAATAAAGGATTTGAAGGAGTTTCAAAATAAACAGCTTTCGTTTCTTCCTTAAAAGCTGCTTTCAAGTCATCAAGATTACTCAAATCAACTAAATCATAAATAATCCCTGTCTTTGTCAGCACTTTATCCATCAAACGGAAAGTTCCACCATAAACATCATCAGCTAAAATGATATGATCTCCTGCAGAAAAAAGCGAAAGAACCGCATGAATTCCAGCAAGTCCTGAACTAAATGCAAATCCTTGAACACCACCTTCTAAATCTGCAATTAATTCTTCCAAGGCATGACGCGTTGGATTTCCAGAACGTGAATATTCGTATTCTTTAGGTTGTCCAAGTCCGTTTTGTTTATAAGTTGACGTTTGATAAATCGGAACAGATACTGCTCCTGTTGTCTTGTCTGTTGAAATACCACCATGAATTACTTTCGTTTTTAAACTTGTCATTGGCCCTTTTCTTTCTATTTTATTTTCTCTAATACAAAAATAACATGAAAGTTAAAAAGTCGCCATAAGAATATCCTATGGCAGACTTAATATTTTTTATGATAGCCTGAAATTTACTGACTACTTAAAAAGTTAAGAAAATGACTAATTCCGCTTTCTAGATTAGACAAAGTTTCATAAGTTGCTTCTTTTTTAACAAGTTCTGAGGCATTCCCCATCGCCACCGAATAATGAACCTGCCCAAACATTTCAAGGTCATTCATTCCATCACCAAAGGCCACTGTATCTTTTTTATTCACTGCATAATAATCTTGTAAAGCCGAAATAGCTGTCGCTTTTGTGACTGATTTGGGAGTCAATTCAAGATTATTTAGAGCCGATGAAGAAACTGACAAATTTTTTGAGGCTCTCAATTCATGTTTTATTTCTGCTAAAACTTCAAAATTATCCTCGGAAATAATGATTCCATTAATAATTCGATTGGAAAAATTCTGTAAATCATTTAGACTAGAAATTTTGATAAATTCTCTTTCTCCTTCTGAAACTAATCTTCCTTTATCTTCATTTTTGAAGTAATCTGGCAAATCTTTGCTATAAAAAGTTTCTGATAAACCAAAGAAAAATAAGGAAAGATTTTTTCTCTGACAAATTTCAAATGCTTCAATTAAGGCTTCAAGATTCAATGGATTTTTTATTAAATTCTGGTCACAATCATAAACGCAACCGTTTGAAGCGATCACTTTTACCTCTGGATGCAGACCTTCTGCAACAACTCTTGCTGCCTCATATTTTCTCCCTGTAGCAAGATATACAAGCGTCCCCTGGTCAATCACTTGATGAATACTTCTTTTATCAAAGTCTGATATTTTCATCTCTGAATCCACCAAAGTTCCATCAATATCCATAAAAATCATTCGTGGAATCATAATTCTCCCTAATCTTTTTATTACTAATTTTCTTTAAGACCTGTGTCTTTTTGCGCCAGTTTGTTAGAGAAGACAACAAATGGCATATAAACTAAAACACCAAGCACAATAATGATAAATTGCACAATTGAACCACGAATGTCACCAGCAGTTGCTAAATAACCAGAAATCAAAGGAGGAGTCACCCAAGGAATTGAAATATAAGTTGGTGAAACAAAATGCAGACTCGTTGCAAAATAGGCGATCACTGTCGATAACAAAGGAACCAGACAAAACGGAATTGCATAAACTGGATTAAACACAATTGGTAAACCAAACATCATTGGTTCACTGATATTAAACAAACTTGCAACGCCACCAATTTCTGCCATTGTTCGTTCATCTTTACGTTTTGAGAAAATAAAGAGGGCAATCACAAGACAAATCATTGTCCCGCCGCCACCCATATAAACATAGGCATCAAGGAAAGGTTGAGTAACAATATTAGGTGCTGTATGACCAGCTTGAATTGCATCAATATTTTGTTGCAAACTTGTCAATAAAACAGGGCCAGAAATTGCTCCAAAAACATAAGCACCATGAATTCCGAGAACAAATACAAAAGTTGATAATAAAACATAGAGTAGAATTCCAGGAAGCGATTGGAAACCACCAACTAAAGGGGCTTGCAAGAATTTCACAATAAGTTCTGGTACAGAAGAACCACTCAAACTACTGATTGTTTCTTCAACAATTGCAAAAATCGTTATGACTAGAATTGCCGGAATCAGTTTATTAAATGAATTCTCAATTGCTGACGGAACACTTTCGGGCATTTTAATCTTTAATTTTTGGTTTTGTGAGAACTTACAAAGTAAAGTCACACCCACTAGAGCCGCAATAATTCCTAAAAGCATTGTTGTCGCACTTGTGTATGTTTGGGTCAATGTTCCTGTGGCCTGAAAAGTTTTCCCACCCACACTCAAAACACTGACAGAGTTTGGAATTAATGTAATGTAGCAAGCAATGGCCACAATTCCTTCTAAAGCCCCATCTGTACCATAAGTCTTTGCCAAATGATAACCAATTTGGAAAGTTATCATTAAGCCTAAAATCCCTAAAGTCCCATTGTAGCCCTGAATACAGACATTTGAAATAAAATCTCTACCAGGAATTCCTCTCAATAGACCTGTTGTTTTCTCCAATAGTAGATTATTGATTAATACAAAGATTGCGGCGGTAATCGTAATAGGAATTGTAGAAGCAAATGCATCACGAATCGCTGCAATATAACGATTTGCTGAAATTTTTCCAGCAAGCTGACTTAATTGTTCAACCGATAACTTTTTCATATTCTTCCTCTTCAAGTAATTTTGATACTAAAGTAAACCATTTTCCAGCTAAACCAACCCAAACTTCCTTATAGGTTGCATTATTAAACTGAGGCCAATAAGGAGCATCTTCATTCTCAAAGGTCTGTACTCCTACAGGCATTTCGCCAACTATTTCTCCTGATGATACGGTATACATTTCAGGAAATTGATGTCCCTCACCAAACATCATGGATTGTCCAAATGGATTTTTTCCTATCAGCCACTCCATTTGCTGATAGGCGATTTCTGTCAGTGATTTATCTGCCAATATTTTTCCTAATATAGCAGCACTTTCAGCCATTGACAATACTATTGCATTATTTCCTCTAAATGAGAACCAAACTGGAAATCGCTTAATATAATAATTTGCTGCAATTTGCTCGCCCGCCACCAATTGCTCCTGAAACTCAATTTTTGCTTCTGGGCCCACTAGTAAATGTTGCTTATCGAAAGATTCCTTATCTTGCCACTCATTTTTTTCATAAATACCACTAGCAATCATTGGATAAGGAGCCGTGAAGTTCATTAGATATTTCAGGTAATCACCATAATTACTGATAGCAGCTAGTAATTTTACTGACAGACTTTTGTCAGTCACTATTTTTTGTGCTTCTGCCAAAGCATAAGCATAAAGATGTTCTCTTGCCTGATGATTGAAATGTTGAAAAACTTTTTTCTCTTCATCCCGGTAAAACATCCCTTTTAGTAAACTTCCGTCAAAAAGTGAAATCCCCTCATTTTCCTGACAATCTAACAAATCTTCAAGCTTTTGCTCAACAAAAAGCTGATAATCAACTTTGTCAGTAATTTGATAAAGTAATGCAGCCGTCCATATCATAGTCGCTAAATAAGTACTTTTAGAGGTTGAATAAGTATGCTCCCAGCTGATGGGCTCATGTTTAAATGGAGCTTTTTCAAATTCTGTCAGTGCATCTTCGTAATCTATTTCTAAAATTGAAGAAATTTTTTCTCTCAAGTCAACTTCTGCTGATAAAGCTAGATATATTTTTGCTAAAATGCCTGTAATCAGAAAATTATCATAAGGACTATTATGCACGCGCGCTCTAGCATCATCCATTGAACCAATTTGATTATCCGTCCAACGACTGACACCAGCACTTGTCACACGATAGCCATTTCCCAGTCTAGTTTTAAAAATAAAATCTAAACCCCATTCTCCCTCTTCTAAAAGTCTGGCATGTAAGACTGGGTCACTTTTTTTTACTTTTGCTGCTAATTCGAAAATTCCTAAAGTTACTTCTGCTGACTGAACCAGTTGCTGTGAAAGGTCCCCCGCATCATGCCAACCTCCATTGAAAATAATTTTTCTGTCATTAAATTCAGCAAAAACATCTTGATGACAAGTCCCATGAATGCCAGAAACAGGACAACCACAGCGTTCACAAAAGACAAAATTCAAACTTTTCCATAAAGAAGTTTTTAATAAATTTTCATAATCATCAATTTTGAATATTTTTGTTTTTAAATCTCCAACTTGTAGAAAATATTGACCTTTTATTTTGTAATCTGAAAAATCTGCAACCGCATAAGTTCCAACAGTCTTATCAAACTTTTGAAAATGTCCTTTATAAATAACTTCGGAATTTTTTTCATCAATGAGAAGAAATTTTTCACCTATCAATTCACTATGAGCAATGACTGTTTTAGTCGATTCCTTTGGATATCCAATATGAGAATAACTTAAATTATTTTTTAAAATCTGCCAACCTTTTACATTTGAGTTTTCTTGATTAGTTTCTAAAAAGATCTTTTCAACAACTATATCCCAGTCAGCCGGTAAATCCATGTAAGAACCATTGGCATTAAATGTAATTTCAAGTTTACTTATGGCATCTCTTGAAAGATTACTTATATCCAATCGATACTCTCTGGTCTGTTTATTTTCTAAATTGATGACATGATGACCTTCTCGGTCATATTTATCTGGAACTTTTATTTTTCCATCATTAGTAAAACTAACCGTGATTGCTGGATTGATAATATTTTTACAATGACTAGTCACCACTAATTTTAATTGATTAAAAGTTTCCCAGTTCTCATTTACAAAAGTTCTTTTAGCACCAATCATTCCAAATGATGTATAATCACCGTCTTGTGGCCAATCTGCCGGATAAGTTTCAAATCGTGCCGGACTTTTTAAATGAATCAAAGAACTATCTTTGACAAAATTCCCTCGACCTAATTGCTCCCACTCTCCTAAAATCGGAACTTGTTGAAGAATCTTTTCTTTTTTTAGACTCTCACTTTCAAAACTCTCTTCTTTATTGACAGCTAAGGGCTTGTGGAGATTATGACTTGCCAATAAATCTTGATAAAACTTTTTCATATTTACCTCATTATTTTCCTATTAATGAATTTATTTAGCTTCTTTTGCAACTCTTTTTTGAAAAGCATGAACCGCACAACCTTTTAGAGCAATCAAGGCTGGGTCAATTTCTGTTTGCCGAACTCCTTGCGTCACAAAACGCATTGTATTAGCATTGAGTTTTTCAATCACTAACTTAAAAAACAAATCATTGTTAATCAATCCTCCACCTAAAACCACCGCCTCTGGGTCCGAAATTCTGACCAAATTCATAATAAGTTCAGCAACTCCTTTAGTAGCTTGTTGAACGACTTGGCTGGCTAGTGAGTCATTTTTTTGAAAAGCATTTATTATCTCTTCTCCACTTACACGTTCATGATCGGTAATTTTCAATTGACTTGGAAATTGTTTTTTCAAACGATGGACTTCTTTACTCATCCCTAGACCTGAAGCAAATGTTTCCACACAATCAATTCGACCACAGACACATCTTACATTATTATTTATTCCAACCAAACTATGACCAATTTCTCCAGCATTAAAATGTCCACCTTTTAGCAATTGACCAGCAGCAATTACTCGACCAGCAATTCCAGTTCCAATATTCAAATAAATAAAATCCTTTGTTTTTTTACCAATTCCCAAATTCATTTCTGCAAGGCTGGCACTTGAAACATCATTATTAATGACGACTGGCAACTTAAATTGTTGACTAATTACGTCTGCTAAGGGAATTTCGTTCGCATTTTCTGGGTGGATTTCATACCAAATTCCTTTTTCGGAATCAACTCGTCCCACTAAATCAATGCTGATGGCTATCAGTTCTCCTTGCAAAGTTTCATTTTCTAAATATGAGCCAATCACTTCTTTTATTTGTTCAAGAGCTTCAACTTGAGAAGCCACCTTTGAAGGATAAACTTTACTTTCCAAAATATTTCCTTCTTGGTCCAGTTCTCCAATGAGAATCTTAGTTCCACCAAGGTCCACCCCTAAGACCGTTTCTTTTTTCATTATTTCCCCTTTATTTTGACTAAGCGTAATCGCCAGCCTTAGTTTTACTCTTCATCGCCAGACCAAAATCAGTATAAATTCTCTGACCTAAATTATTTCCCTTCATCTCAGCAATGTGATGTGCCAAAATTTGAAAAGGAATAATCATAAAAAGCCCCGCTTTATACTCATCAATTTCTAGCTCTAATCCAAGTTCACGGTCATCATGACTTTTATTTAAGCTAATCGTATAAACTTGTCCAACATATTTTTCTTCATAATCTCTTAAGTTAAAGAGCCTTTGATTCATTGGCGAATTACTGTCAATATAAAATTGTTGATGATTTGAATTAACTTCAAAATAAGGACCGTGCATAAAAACTTCAATATCCATTCCTTGACTAGGAAGGCGAATAGTTTCAGAAAATTTTGTTTGCATTTCCATCGCAGTTCCAATCAGAGCCCCTGTACATAAAGAGGTGAAACGCTGAGCCTTCATCAACTCATTTGACCATTTTTCAAAAAAGTTTTCTGTTTTTTCAATGATTTCAGAAATCTTATCAATCGCTTTTGCAAAAGTCGTCAATTCTTTTTCTTCTTCTTGGTCACTGATTAGCCCTCTAGCTTTGGCAGTTTTTAGAGCAGTCAACATCAATTTAAAGACCGTTGCGCTAAAACCTTTAGTGACATAGCCAACACGTTCTATTCCATTTTCAATATCAATCACTTCATCAACCACTTGGGCAAGCTCACTTTCCCTTTTGCTCGTTAATCCATAAATCGTAAGCTCAGGTTTCATCTTTTCTATCGCTTTTAGAGCATCAATGGTTGAAGTGCTTTCGCCACTTTGAGAAATACCGATAACGTTATCAGTTTCTTCTTTTAATTTTTCATAATAATGAAATTTAAATGGTTCTTCTATTCTTAAATAAACGTCTAAGATATTTTCAATATAATATTTTGCACTGTAAGCTGCATTAATACTTGAACCAGTAGCCAAAACCAACCAATCATTGCCCTTGATAACTGGACAATTATCAGGATAGTTTTTTAGTATGTTGGATAATACCTCTTGTTCTTCCATGATATAGGTCATCATTGACGGTTTATTCTCTTCCACTCGCTAACCCCTTTTTTAATTTTTATTTTCGGTAACGTTTCCATAAATTTATTATAATTCATCTTAAAGAGGATGTCAAGGATTTTTTGTAAACGTTTTTATTTTAATGAATTGACTAATCCAATAAAATAATTGATAATAGAGAATAGATAATAAAAGTGATAAAAAGATTGGTCAATAAATGAAAAAAATAACGATTAAAGATATTGCCAAAATGGCTGGTGTTTCTGTCAGTACAGTTTCCAGAGCGATAAATAATGATAGTGAAGTTTCCGAAAAAACAAAGAAAAAAATTGATAAAATTGTCTTAGAAACTAATTATCACCCAAGTATGTTAGCACGGGGGATGGTTTCTAAAAAAACCAATATGCTGGCAATACTTGTTTCAGATATAACCAATCCTTATTTCAATCAACTCGTTGCTGAGCTTGATAGTCAGCTTATTGACAAAGGTTATACTCTTTCTTTATTTGACACTCAAACTGCAAATCGTATTCAGGACAAAAAAAATAGACTGACCGAGGTCAGTATTTTTAAGCAAATTCAAGAAAACAATTTTGATGCAGTCTTAATTTTAGGAGGATTATTGGATGAAAGCAATATTAATCCTGACTATCAAGCTGCTCTTACCAATTTAGCCAAAGAAATCCCTCTTATTCTGCTTGGTCGTGATTTAACTCATCTGTCAGACAATATTTTCTCTCTAAAACGGGACCAGCGAACACCTACTCAGCTCCTTGTTTCTCATATGATTCAAAAAGGTTATCAGAAATTAGCTTTCATTGGTGGCTCAGTCAGCACATGGATGACTCACGAAAGAACAGATAGTTTTCGAGAAATTTTATCTGAAAATTATCTACCTATTGATGAAAAAAGAATTATTAATAATAATTTTTATGCTAAAGATGGATATGAAGCTGTGACTCGGTTAATTAATTCAAAAGTTGATTTTGATGGAATTGTGGCAATTAATGACCGTGTCGCTCAGGGTGCACTCCGGGCGTTGAAAGATTTTTCAATTAGTCCACAGTTAAAAGGGGTCGCTTCTTGTGAATATTTCCCAGATAGCGACTTTCACATCCCACGAATTACTTCTGTTGACCATAAAATTCCTGAACTTGGCGAAAAAGCAGTTCATTTACTCTTTGAAGTCTTGGATAATGAGTCAATTAATAGTGAGAATCTAGCTTTTCCCATTCCTAAATTAATTATTGGTGAATCTTGTTAATTGAAAAATAAAAAAAACGGAGGACATCCTTCGTTTTTTAATATTTTCTAAATCTTTCGTAGCGTTGTTCTGCCAATTCTGTTTCTGTCAGTAATGACAATTCACTAAGTGATTCTGTCAGTTGTCTCTTGAGGTTATCAATCAGATTCTCCTCAGAAATAACAGCATCAATAAGCCCCATTTCCAAAAGATGTGGCGCTGTAATTTTCATCAATTCAGCCGCTTCATCACGACGTGAACCATCTTTCCAGAGAATCGTCGCAAAACCTTCTGGAGAAAGTACTGAATAAACAGCATTTTCTAAAATATATACTTTATTGGCAAGTGCAAGAGCTAATGCTCCTCCTGAACCACCTTCACCTGTGATGAAAGCAATAATCGGAACTTTAAGGTCAGACATTTCCAAAAGGTTTCTAGCAATTGCTTCACCTTGTCCACGTTCTTCTGCTTCAATTCCTGGATAAGCACCAGCTGTATTGATAAACGTAATGACTGGACGCCCAAACTTTTCAGCTTGCTTCATCAGTCTTAAGGCTTTACGATAGCCATTCGGACTTGGTTGTCCAAAATTAGTAGCTAAATTTTCAGCAAGGTTACGTCCTTTTTGAATTCCAATAACGGTCACAGCTTGATTATTGAAGCGAGCAATTCCGCCGACAATCGCTTCATCATCTGTTAACTGACGGTCGCCGTGTAATTCAAAGAAATCAGTGAAAACTTTGTCAATAATATCTCTTGCCGAAATTCTGTCAGCCGCTCGTGCTTCATTAATAATGTCAGCAATATTTTTTTGTGAAACTTCACCTGTCAGTGAATCAATTGTTTCAGACATTTTCCACCTCCGTATGAAGTTCTAAAAGAAGTGCCAATTTTTGGCGTAATTCAGTCCGCTTAACAATTGCATCAACAAAACCATGATTCAAAAGAAATTCAGCTTTTTGGAAATCATCAGGTAAAGTTTGACGGACGGTTTGTTCGATGACACGACGTCCAGCAAAACCAATTAAAGATTGGGGTTCAGCTAAAATAATATCTCCCAGACTGGCGAATGAAGCTGTCACTCCTCCAGTTGTTGGGTCAGTTAAAACTGTAATATAAAAAAGTCCTGCATTTGAATGACGTTTCACAGCAGCCGAAGTTTTGGCCATTTGCATCAATGACATAATTCCTTCTTGCATTCTTGCACCACCTGATGCCGTAAAAACAATAATCGGCAATTTTTCGGTAGTTGCATATTCAAATAAGCGTGTCAATTTTTCACCAACAACAGTTCCCATTGAAGCCATGATAAAAGTCGAATCCATAATTGCCAAAGCCGTTTTTTGCCCTTTAATTGTGGCCGTCCCAGTCATAACTGCCTCATCAAGACCAGTCCGTGCTTTTGTTGCCGCCAATTTTTCAGGATAACCTGGAAAATCCAAGGGATTTTTGCTTTCGATTCCAGTGAACATTTCAACAAAAGAATCTTTGTCAGCAACAATTGCTAACCGTTCTTTGGCTGTAATTCGGAAATTGTAATCACAATTAGGACAAACTTTATTTTTTCCTAAATCTTTTTGATAAATTGTATGTTTACAAGCAGGACATTTGGCAAAAAGTTCATCAGGAACTTCTGGCTGCTCGGCTTGCTTTTCAATAATGGAACGATTTGGATTAATTTTAATGTATTTTTTCTTTTGGAAAAGAGCCATCTTTGCATCCTTTTCTCATTTTTTTATAAATTTTACTGACAGATGAATTGTAAGCCATCTGACAATTCTGTCACTAATCTATTGATTAATCTTCTTTTTGATATTCTGGTAAGAAAACATTTCCTAAGAAGCTTGTATCATAATCTCCTGCCACAACATGTGGGTCAGAAATTAATTCTAGTTGGAAATCAACATTTGTAATGACCCCTTCAACGTCAAATTCAAGAAGGGCGCGTTGCATTTTCATCAGTGCTTCAAAACGATTTTCACCATGAACAATGACTTTAGCAATCATACTATCATAATATGGCGGAATGCTGTAACCACTGTACATAGCGCTATCAACCCGCAAACCAACTCCACCACTTGGCAAGAAAAGATTAGTAATTTTTCCTGGACTTGGTGCAAAATTAAATTTAGGATTTTCAGCATTAATTCGACATTCAATCGCATGTCCACTAAAAGTCACATCTTCTTGCTTGACAGACAACTCATTGCCATTGGCTACACGAATCTGTTCTTTTACAATATCAACACCTGATACAAACTCTGTGACCGGATGTTCAACTTGAACACGTGTGTTCATTTCCATGAAATAAAACTTACCAGAAGACTCATCAAGTAAGAACTCAATGGTTCCCGCATTTTCATAAGAAACATGCTGAGCAGCTTTAACAGCCGCAGCTGTTATTTCATTTCGTAAAGTGTGTCCAATTGCAACTGACGGAGATTCTTCAAGAACTTTTTGATTATTTCTTTGCAATGAACAATCACGTTCACCAAGATGAATCACATTTCCTTGACTATCTCCTAAGATTTGAACCTCAATATGACGCGCTGGGAAAATCATTCGTTCGATGAACATGGCTCCATTACCAAAAGCTGCTTGTGCTTCCGCTTGGGCTGCCTCAAATGCTGGAACAAGTTCCTCAACATTATTAACCTTACGAATTCCTTTACCACCACCACCAGCTGATGCTTTAAGCATGATTGGATAGCCAATTTCTTCAGCAATTTTTACTGCTTCATCAGTGGTATGAACTTCGCCCTCAGAACCTGGTGTTACAGGAACACCAGCTTTAATCATTTCTGCACGAGCATTGATTTTATCACCCATCATATCCATAACTTTTGCTGACGGACCGATAAATTTAATATTCATTTCTTCGCAAAGACGAGCAAATTTTGAATTCTCAGAAAGGAATCCAAAACCTGGGTGAATCGCTTGTGCACCAGTTGCCACAGCAGCTGACAGAATATTATTCATATTAAGATAAGACTCAGTACTTCTAGCTGGGCCCACACAAATTGCTTCATCAGCTAAATGAACATGTAAAGCATCGCGGTCTGCAGTTGAATAAATGGCAACTGTACCCACTCCTAATTCACGAGCTGCACGAATAATTCTTACAGCAATTTCGCCACGATTGGCAATCAAAATTTTATTAAACATAGATGTTCTCCATATGGGAAAATACCCCGAGCTTTTGCTCAATGGGTGTTTTGAGAGGAATGATAAAAAAGAAATTTATTCCCAACAAAACAATTTTTTGATAAATAAAAATAAGTCCGAATTTACCATAAGTAAAAAATCTTATGGTTAAAATAAATTTTTGTTTCTTAATCATAAAAAATATGATTATTTTTAAATGAAGATGAGCTATTTACCTAAGGCGGGATACAACCTGACATCTTCGATATCAGGTCACCTTGACCTAGAAGCCTAAGTGCTAAAGCACTAACGCCCTAAGGCAAAAGTCAAAGTTCCTTTAGCTGCCAATTTTCCATCAACAGTTGCTTCTGCTTCAACAACTGCAATTGGACCACGACGTTTGATAAATTTAGCATGTAAGACCAATTGATCTCCGGGAGTGACTTGTTTTTTGTACTTAACATTGTCCATTCCCGCATAAAAAACAAGTTTTCCTTTGTTTTCAGGTTTAGATAATTCTAAAACACCAGCCGCTTGTGCGAGAGCTTCCATAATCAAAACCCCTGGCATTACTGGATATTGTGGAAAATGTCCTTGGAAAAATTCTTCATTAATCGTCACATTTTTAATTGCTGTAATTTCGTCATCAGCAATATCAATCACACGATCGACTAATAGAAATGGATAACGATGAGGCAAAGCCTCCATAATTTCAGTTACATTAATGTTTACTTCAGTCATTTATTCTCACTTTTCTTTTAGAGATTCACTGACAGAACTTGTCAGTGAATTCTCTGGCACCTAAACCAGAGCTGTCAGTAACTTTTACATCAAAGATAACCTGACAGAGCTTTGTCAGTAATTTTTTTATTTGATTCTCATCAAATCTTGACCAAATTCAACGACATCTTCTCCAGAAACCATAATTTCCGTGATAACTCCATCTTTTGGTGCAGGAATTTCATTCATTACTTTCATTGCTTCAATAATAAGCAAAGTTTGACCTTTTTTAACTGAATCACCAACTTTGGCAAATTCAGCCTTATCTGGTGAAGGTTTAAGATAGGCCACACCCACTAATGGAGAAGTAACTGCTTCACCCTCAGCTTCAACAGCCGCTTCACTTGCTACGGGCACTTCGGTACTTTCTACAACTGGCGTTGCTTGTTGAGCTGTAAATGCAGGTGCAGTAGGTGCAGTACTTTGAGCTCCAACAAGGGCTTGACCTTCATTTTTAGAAAATGATAATTCACCATCAGCATTTTTCCAAGAAAATTCACGTAAAGTAGAACCATTGAATTGGTTCATCAAATCTTTTACTTCTGAAATGTTCATTTTTATTTACTCTCCAGTCCATTTCTTGAATGCCAATACAGCATTGTGTCCACCGAAACCAAAGTCTTGCGACAATGCAAGATTAATATCAGCAGGTTTACCTTCACCAAGAACAACATTAATTGTCATTCCTTCATCAAGTTCAGTTGTTCCAGCATTTACTGGTGCATATTGATTCAAAAGTGCTTGAACAGTTGCCACTGCCTCAATTGCACCTGTTGCACCAAGTGCATGTCCGTGCAATGCTTTTGTAGATGAAACATAAGCTTTATCGCCAATTACATTGTGAATTGCTTTGCTTTCAGTTTCTTCATTGGCATGTGTTGAAGTTCCGTGTGCATTAACGTAATCAACATCAGCTGGACTTGCACCAGCTTCTTCCAAAGCCAATTTAATCGCATTTTCAGCACCCACTCCTGAAGGAGTTGTCATATGGAAAGCATCATTTGTATTTCCGTATCCAACAATCTCAGCCAAGATATTAGCGCCACGAGCTTGTGCATGTTCAAGGCTTTCCAAAATCAATACACCAGAACCTTCACCCATTACAAATCCAGAACGATTTTTATCAAATGGAATACATGCTTTTTCAGGGTCAGTTTCTTTAGTCAAAGCAGTCAAGTTAGCAAAACCTGCAATTCCAAGTTCACAAATAGCCGCTTCAGCACCACCAGCAATCATTGCATCAGCATAACCATGTTTGATTTCACGGAAAGCTGAACCAATTGAATTAGCACCAGCCGCACAAGCCGTTACTTCAGCACGCGAAACCCCACGAGCACCTGTACGTAAAGCAACGTTACCAGTTGCCATATTAGCAATAGCAAGTGGAACGTAGAGTGGTGCTACCCCTTTACGAGGGCCTTTAGCGACAATTGCTTGTGAATTTTTTTGTGATTGTTCAAGTCCACCAATCCCAGAAGCCATGATACAGCCCAAACGGTCAAAATTAGTATTTTCTTCTGTAATACCAGACATTTCCATTGCATCAAGTGCTGCATAAACCGCATAAAGTGAGAAAGTATCCATGCGTCGTGCATCTTTTTTCTGGAAATATTTATCAAATGGAAATTCTTTTACTTCTGCTGCAACAGAAATCCCTGTTGCTTCAGCATCAAAGTGAGTGATTGGACCAATTCCAGTTTTGCCAGCTTTAAGATTGTTCCAAAATTCTTCTGGGCTATTTCCAATTGCACTAACTACACCATAACCAGTGATTACAACTCTATTTGTCATATTTTTATCCTCTTAATTTTAAAATTTATCAATGAATAATTTACATTGAAACTCCACCATCAATGGTAAGTACTTGTCCAGTCATATATTCTTGTTCAGCCAAGAATTGAGTTGCTGTTGCAATTTCTTCAGGCATTCCAAAACGTTTCATTGGAATTTGCCCTTTCATTGCATCTTTAACTTTATCAGAAAGAACTTCAGTCATATCTGATTCAATAAATCCTGGAGCCACAGCATTGACACGAACATTTCGTGCCGCAACTTCTCTAGCAATTGATTTTGTCAAACCAATAAGTCCTGCTTTTGAAGCGGCATAATTTGCTTGCCCAGCATTTCCCATAAGTCCAACAACTGATGAGATATTAATAATTGCTCCAGAACGAGCTCTGGTCATCGGTTTCAAAACAGCCTGTGTCATATTGAAAGCCCCAGTCAAGTTGATTTTAAGAACAGACTCAAAATCTTCTTCTGACATTTTCAAAGATAAACCATCACGAGTAATCCCTGCATTATTTACCAAAATATCTACTGAACCAAGAGTTTCAATCGCTTCTGCAACCATTCGTTTTGCATCTTCTGATTTTGAAATATCACCAGAAATACCAACTGCTTTAACCCCATGGGCTGTAAATTCAGCTAATAATTCTTCTGAAATTGCTGAACGACCATTAATAATTAGATTAGAACCCGCTTTAGCAAATTGAAGTGCAATTGCTTTACCAATTCCACGTGTTGAACCAGTCACAAAGACATTTTTATTTTTAATTTCCATTATTTAAGATATGAGCCTGCCTAAGAAGTTTTAGCACTTTAGTACTAAGATTTCAAAAGGACAAACTCAATTCCTTTCTTCAATTTTACTGATTAATCAAAGCTTCAAATGAAGCTAAATTTTCAACATTAGCAATTTCTGCATTTTTATCAATTTTTTTAATGAAACCTGAAAGTACTCTCCCAGGACCAACTTCAATAAAGCGAGTCGCCCCTAGTTTTTGCATTGTTTCAACAGATTCATAAAAACGAACAGGTTCCATGACTTGACGCGTCAAAAGTCCTTTGACTTCATCATTTTCCATTACTTTAGCACTCGTATTTGAGATTAATGGTAATTCAAAAGGTCTAAAATTAATTTTATCAAGTTCCAAAGCCAATTTTTCAGATGCTGGTTTTAAAATTGCTGTATGGAAAGGTCCTGAAACTTTTAATTCAATAAGTTTACGAACTCCGGCTTCTTTAAGTAATTCAACAGCATAGTCAACCGCCTCAACTTCACCACCAATAACAATTTGTGCGGGCGTGTTATAATTTGCTGGACTCACAATACCGCCTTTAAATTCGGCCGCTTTCTGGCAAATTCCTTCAATCAAGGCTGGGTCTGTGTTCATTACAGCGACCATTTTACCAGAACCAGTCGGTGCAGCTTCTGTCATATATTGACCACGTTTAGCTACAAGCTTAACTGCTTCTTGAAAATCAATGATTCCTGATGCTACCAAGGCAGAATATTCACCAAGACTAAGACCAGCAACAAGGTCAGGTTTAATCCCATTCTCACTTAACAAACGTAAAATAGCAACAGAGGTTGTTAAAATTGCAGGTTGAGTGTACTTTGTTTCATTTAGTTTTTCTTCATCATTATCAATCAAAGCTCGCAAATCATATCCTAAAGCTTGACTTGCTTCATCAAAAGTTGCTTTAACTGTTTCATATTGGTCATATAAGTCACGTGCCATTCCAAGCTTTTGTGCCCCTTGACCTGAGAATAAAAATGCTGTTTTAGTCATAATATATAGTAATCAACCTTTTGAATCAATGATTCAAAATCAGTCAATTTGAGTTCCTCGTATTTTCTTTTATAAAGTTAATTATTAGTATTGTAAAATGTTTTTTACCTTAAAAAAAATGACATTCTTCAATATGAAAATTATAGGACAAGCTCAGTATATCATTACTGAGCCTCCTATACTAGAATTCTATTTTGAAAATAGAACTAGTCCAACGAAAAGAAGGGGCGAAATTCGCAAAAGAATCAACTCCTTTGCTCGCTTCACCCCCCATCCCGAATTATTTGTTGTTTTCTACGTATTTAACGAGGTCAGCAACTGTTTTCATATCTGCTTCTGTATCAACTTCAACGTCGAATTCGTCTTCGATGTCATTGATGATTTGGAAAAGGTCAAGTGAATCAGCGTCGAGCTCTTCAAATGAAGTTTCGAGTGTTACTTCTTCTTTTTCTTTACCGAGTTCGTCAACGATAATATCTTGTACTTTTTCAAATACTGCCATAATTTTTTCTCCTTTAATTGAGTGAAAATATTTATATTATATCCGCAAAGCGGTTTATAACCATTAGTTAGTGAAGATTTTTTAAAATCTTCTTGTGAGTCAAAGTTAGCTGATAATGTTTTCTTATATAGACAACTTAAGAAAAACTTGCTAAACTTTGAAGCTCTTATAAATTAATAATTGCTGTACCCCAAGTGAGGCCACCGCCAAATCCTGTCAAGACGACTTTTGTTTGACCGTCCAAACTAAATATACCATTTTTTACGGATTCTGACAACAATATAGGGATACTTGCTGCCGATGTGTTACCATATTCTTGCATATTTTGAAGGAACTTTTGGCGCGTCACACCAAGCTTTTTAGCCATTTTATCAAGGATTCTTGAATTCGCTTGATGAAGGAGATAATAATCTACTTCTTCAGCAGACAAATTAGCTTTTTCTAAAGTTACCTGGATATTTTTAGGAACATCACGTACGGCAAAATCAAAAATTGCTCGCCCTTCCATACTCAAGTTTGAACTTTCGTATGAAACAGAGGCAAATGGAGTTTGGATGTCAGCATAACTAGAAAGTAAACTGTTCCCACGACTTCCATCTGTTTGCATTTTTTCAGCAATAATCAGAGGTTGACTCGCGCCAGCTTCAATAAGCACACCAGCAGCTCCATCTCCGAAAAGAACAGCAGTTGATCGGTCTGACCAATCAATTACTTTTGAAAAGACTTCTGCGCCAATGACAAGCCCTCGTTGATATGCTCCTGAGGAAATTAATTTTTCCGCTGTTGATAGAGCAAAGACAAAGCCTGAACAAGCCGCAGTCAAATCGTAAGCAAAAGCATTAACTGCTCCTACTTGAGCTTGAACCCGTGCCGCGGTTGAAGGCATCAATGAGTCCGGAGTTACTGTAGCAACAATGATGAAGTCAATCGTTTCTGGGCTTAAATTTGAATCGCTAATCAACTGCTTAGCAACTTTAGCTGCTAAGTCTGAGGTGTTCTCTCCAGTTGAAATATGGCGATTTTTAATCCCTGTCCGACTGTAAATCCATTCATCATTAGTATCCATTATTTTGGACAAGTCATCATTAGATACCACATTTTCAGGCACATAGTGTGCCACTTGCGTAATTTTCGCAAAAGTCATTATTTCATATTCTCCAAAGAATCGTGTAAGGTTGCAAGTTCACCAGCCAATTTATTTTCAGTAGTTCCATAAACGCTATCAAATAGATTATCTGTAATCGTATGGAAAAATTCACGGTGAGTTGCACAAAGCTCATCACCCTTCGATGTCAGTATAATGTGAGTCACTCGTCTGTCCGCTGTAGAACGCTTGCGTTCAATATATCCCTTATCTTCTAATCGATTGAGGGTAATTGTAATTGTTGACAAGGCCAATTTTTGATTTTTGGCAATATCTGTCGCACGACAAGTTCCTAGCGTATGAACCAGTGTCAAAATTTGTAATTCTTTTACTGTTACATCTGAATAAGCTGAGTCCTTTAAAAATTGCTCCTCTAATATCATAAAATCATGAAAGAGTTGAATCAGCCATTCATTCACCTTATCAAAATCTGTTTTCATCTGTCATCCTCTTCATTATTTAGATGTGAGTCCGACTTTAGACATTACGAAAAAAAAGAAATCGAAATCAATAAAATCCCTTATGAAATTTTATTATTACATTTAGATAGGGGATAAACTGATGCAAAAAAACATCATCAACTTACCCCCTGATTTATTATTCTATTTTTTCTTTCTCGCAAGATGAACTCAATTTGTTTTTATATTGCAAATGGTTTTCTGTATCAAATTATATTATTTTTTAGAATGATTTGCAAGTAATAATTTTTAGAAAACGTCATCATTGCTCAATTTTTATAAAAAATATTAGTTTCTGTCAGCAAAATTTGCCTTCCCAAACTACTGACAGAAATAATTTCAACAAAAAAAGTTACTGACAGAAAATTTAAAGTTTTCATCAGTAACTTTTGAATTCATTAGGCAGGATTGCTGGCAATAATTTCTAATTGACCAGACAAATTCCATTTTTCAATGTTGCTTGGTAAGATGAAATGAGCTCCTTTTTCAACTGGATATTCATTTCCATCAACTATTAATTTTCCTTGACCATCAAGTACAGAAACTAAAGTGTAATCTGCAACTTTGGTAAATTCATGGTCACCATGAATTTGCCATTTATAAACATCAAAGAAATCTGATTTCACAAGAGTTGTAATTTCTGCATCAGCAAATTTTTCAGTTTTAACTTGATTTTCAGGAACTTTGTCGCCCGGAATATTCAATACATCAATTGATTGTTGAATATGTAATTCACGTAGATTTCCTTGGTCATCTTTACGGTCGAAATCATAAACACGGTAAGTTGTATCAGAAGATTGTTGTGTTTCAAGAATAACAATTCCAGCACCGATTGCGTGCATTGTTCCTGACGGAACATGGAAGAAATCCCCTGTTTTCACTTTTACCTTACGTAACAAATGATCCCAATCACCAGATTTAATCATTTCTGCTAATTCTTCACGTGATTTAGCATTATGTCCATAGATAATCTCAGCGCCTGGTTCAGCTGAAATAATGTACCAACATTCAGTTTTTCCAAGTTCACCTTCATGTTTTTGTCCATATTCATCATCTGGATGAACTTGCACAGAAAGCCAGTCATTGGCATCTAAAATTTTAGTTAGTAAGGGAAAAACTTCTTTTTTACTATCACCAAACAATTCGCGGTGACTTGCGTATAATTGGTCAAGTTTTTGACCTTTAAATTCGCCATTAGCAATTGTTGACACACCATGTGGATGAGCAGAAATAGCCCAATATTCACCAACTTTTTCTGATGGCAAATCATAGCCAAACTCTTTCAAATGGTCGCCGCCCCAGATTTTTTCTTGCAAAACTGAGTTCAAAAACAATGGTTCTTTCATAATTTCCTCCAAATGAGCAGATTTTATTCGCTTTCATTTCACAATGTCTATTATATCACAAAATTTATCTAGAACAATTCTGTCAGTATTTTTATGACAAAAAAAGTTACTGACAGAACTGTCAGAATATATTCAACCTAAAGAATACACTCAATTTTTTCGTCAGTAACTTTTTTAATTAATATTCTGATTTATTGTTAAGCCCACGAAGAAGCTCATCAATTTTTGAACCATATTCAACAGATTCATCTTTTGCAAAAGTTAAATCTGGAATTTTGAAAATGGTCATGCGTTTTGCCAATTCACTTTTGAAAAGTCCGGTTGCTTTTTTCAAAGCAGTTGCGGCTTTTTCATTATCAGAGGCAAGATTTGACAAGAGGCTATAATAAACAGTCGCTTGACTCAAATCACCAGTCAATTGAACATCAGTGATATTTACATCTTGAACACGTGGATCACGTACTTTATTTCGTAAAATATCATTGATTTCGCGTTGAATTTCTACAGCGACACGGTCGCTACGAAAAGAATTTCCCATTTTCTCCTCCTATTTTTTCGTTTAAAAATGTAGATAAATGATTTTTAAATCACTTTTCCACACCTCCATTTAAAATGAGTAAAAGCTCCCAGAAACAATAAACTTAAATAAAATTCATCATTTTTAACCAGTCGCCCTCACCTTTTATTTAACTGAGTTCACCTTCTTAGAAGTTTGTGAAAATGCGATTCATCTTGCGACTTTAGTCGCTTAGAATGAATCGACAGCGTAGCCACATTGTGGCGTAGATAGACAAAATAGAACCTACACTACTCGTAGAACCACATTTTCTATCTACGCTGTCCATTCTCGCTAAACTGCTAAACCAGTTAGTCGAAGTAGCAATTATCATAACTTCTGGACGGTCGAGCTCACCTCTTATTATTTACGTTCGATTTCAACCATTTTGTAAACTTCAAATGTATCATCAATTTCAACATCGTTGAAGTCTTCAACCATCAAACCACCTTCTTGAGCATTTCCGACTTCTTTAACGTCATCTTTGAAATGTTTAAGACTGGCAATAGCTCCATCATGAATCACGACACCTTCACGAATGACACGGACAGAAGCATCACGGGCAACTTTACCACGAATAACCATAAATCCGGCAATTGTACCAACTTTAGAGACGTTGAATGTTTCGCGAACAATTGCTTCACCAATGATTTCTTCTTTGAACTCAGGATCAAGCATTCCACGCATTGCTGTTTCAACTTCTTCAATTACTTTATAAATGATGCTGTGCAAACGAATATCAACTTCTTCTTGAGCCGCTTGTTCACGTGCAAGACCAGTTGGACGAACATTGAAACCAATGATAATCGCATTTGATGCTGCTGCAAGTGAAATATCAGACTCTGAAATTGCCCCAACAGCTGAATGGACGATATCTACTTTCACACCTTCAACTTCAATTTTTTGAAGTGAAGCAGCAAGCGCTTCTGCAGAACCTTGAACATCCGCTTTGATGATAATGTTAACAGATTTAGTTTGACCTTCTTTAAGAGTATCAAAGAGATTATCTAAGTTAACACGGCGTGTATTTTGACGTTTGATCAATTGAGCACGTTTAGCACGTTCTTCCCCAGCCGCACGAGCTGCTTTTTCATCTTCAAATACTGCGAAGTGATCACCAGCTTGTGGTACGTCAGAAAGACCAGTTAATTCAATTGGAGTTGACGGACCAGCTTCTTTAATTCGACGTCCGAGGTCATTTGTCATTGTACGAACACGACCATATGTGTTTCCGACAACAATTGGATCTTGAACATGAAGTGTTCCTTGTTGTACCAAGAGAGTTGCAATTGCCCCTTTACCTTGGTCAAGACGTGCTTCAACAACAGTACCAATGGCACGAACAGTTGGGTCAGCCTTAAGTTCTTGCACTTCTGCCACAAGAAGAACTGTATCTAACAATTCATCAAGATTTTGGTTAAATTTAGCCGAAATTTCAACGAATTCTGAACCATTTTCTGGATCCCAAGCGACTGGGAATACACCATGTTCAGTAAGTTCTTGTGTTACACGTTGTGGATTTGCACCTGGTTTATCAATTTTGTTGATTGCAACAATAATTGGCACCCCAGCAGCTTTAGAGTGGTTGATTGCTTCAATTGTTTGTGGCATTACGCCATCATCAGCAGCAACTACAAGGATTGTAATATCTGTGACAGAAGCACCACGAGCACGCATAGAAGTGAAGGCTTCGTGACCTGGTGTATCAAGGAAAGTAATTTTCTTACCATTCGCTTTGATTTGGTAAGCACCAATATGTTGAGTGATACCACCTGCTTCTCCCTCAGTCACACGAGATTCGCGGAAACGGTCAAGCAAGGTTGTTTTACCATGGTCAACGTGTCCCATAATTGTTACAACGGCTGGACGTTCAACCATGTTTTCTTCTTTAAGATATCCATCTTCAACAAACAAACGTTCAATATCTGATTTGTCTTCTTCAACTTTTTTGACTGGTGTTACACCATAATCCATGAGAATCAACTCAATTGTATCTTCATCAAGTGATTGGTTTTGGTTGACCATTGTTCCCATCATGAAGAGTTTTTTGATAATTTCAGCTGGTTCGCGTTTGATTGATTTAGCAATATCTTGAACATTCATTCCTACTTCATATTCAAGACTTTCTGGTAATTCATGGAATTTACGTTGAGTTGCTGGAACACTTGAAGATTGGTTGTTTTGGTAACGACCACGACCACCTTTTTGATTCCAGTTTGAGTTACGCGCATTACGAACTTGATTACGATTATCATTTACGCGAAGAGGACCACCTTTACGGTTACCATCTTTTGTATTATCGCGATTGTTATCAGATTTTTTACGGTCACGGTCACGACGGTTTGTTTTACCAGAAGTAGCTGGTGCAAATGAATCTGTTGCTGGTGCGCTACCTGATGAAGCGAATTTGTCACGTTTTTGACCTTGATTTTGTCCTTGACCAGATGAACGGTTCTTATCATAATGGTTTCCACCTTGACCATTCCCATTTTGGTTAGGACGGCGATTATCATTACGATTATTTCGGTCATTACGATTTTTGTCGAATTTTTTCTTTTCAGGACGAGCTGCCGCTTGTTCTTTTTTGATATCTTCGGCACGTTTAATAACTTTGATTTGAATTCTTGGTTTTTGAGTCAATGATTTTTTCTTTTCTTCAGTAACAACTGGTTCTTTTTTATCAGCAACATTTTCTGGTTTTACTTCAGCTTTTGACGTTGCTGTGTTATCTTTTGTTTCTACTTTTTCAACTTTTGGCTCAGATTTAGCTTCAACTTTTGGTTCAGCTTTTTTAACTGGTTCACTAGCTTTAGGTTTTTCTGTAACAACAGGATGTTCAGTTGATGCAACTTCTACTTTTGCTGCTTTTTCAGCTTCTTCTTTAGCTTTAATTCTTGCTAAAATTGCTGGGTCCTCAACAACTGCTTTTCCAGCAAAAGTGCGTGGATGGTCTTCCTTGTTTTTCTTTGCTGACTCAGCAGCTTTTGGTTGACTTTTTTTAACAGGTTTTTCAGCAACTTTAGCAGTTTGGTCAGTGCCTGTTTTTGCACTTTGAATGATTTTTTCTGCTTGTTCTGCTGTTACAGAACTTGAATGTGATTTCACTTCAAAACCGAGAGTTTGTGCTGCCGAAACAAGTTCAGCATTTGTTAATCCAGTTTCCTTAGCAATTTGGTTTATACGTTTTTTATCAGACAATCTTTGTCCTCCTTATATCATCAATTGTTCATGAGGCTCTCCATTTTCTTTGCAAATCCATCGTCCATAAGTGCAATAACCTTGCGATTTTGTCCTATGGCGTGCGATAATTCTATTTCTGTAAAGAGTGTTGAGACAGCAATCTCATAATAATTTGATTTATCAGTAATTCTTTTACTCAAATTTGCTGCGGCATCATTGGCAAGAAAAACTAATGTAGCTTTACTGCTTTGAATTGATTTAATCACCAATTCTTCACCACTAATAATTTTTCCAGCTCGTTTTGCAATTCCTAGTAAATTTGAAATTTGTTGTTTTTTATCCATCTTTAGTCGTAGTCCGGCGCTAAATCAGCGGAATAGGTTGCAGATTCAAGTTCTCGTCGAGCAACAAGGTGTTCAACATAAGTGATTAACTCATCATAGAACTCATCAGCAATTTTAGTTTGAAAAGCTCGGTCAAAAACACGTTTTTTCTTAGCTTCTCTTGCTTCTTTATTCAAAATAGCAATATAAGCTCCGCGTCCATGTGCTTTACCAGAAGGGTCAATTGAAATTTCTCCCTCTTTATTATACGCAATCCGTAACAAATCCTTTTTGGGAAATTGTTCATTCGAGACTAAAGATTTTCTCATTGGAGTTTTTTTCTGTTTCATCGAAAATCCTCAAAATTTCTGTTGAAAAAATGACTGACAGCCAATTTCTTGACCACTAGAATATCAGCCATTTTACTGACAGACCTATAAAAAGAAATTTTCAGCACCTTTGTGCTTTTTCTAAAATATTATTTTCTGTCAGTAAATTTTCAAGCTTTTAAAATTTATTCTTCACTTTCGCTAACTTCAGGTGTTTCAACAACTTCTTCAACTACAAGAGTTTCGTCAACTTCAGTTGTTGGAATTTCTTCCCCATCTTCACCCACGAATTCATAATCATCCAGATTGAATTCATCAGCCGCTTTAATATCAATTTTACTGTTTGTAACGTGTGCAGCAAGACGAACATTTTGACCACGTTTACCAATGGCAAGTGACAATTGGTCACGCGCAACAACTGCTAAACTTGAACCGTCAGCAGTAATCAAAACTTGTTCAATACGAGCAGGTTTTAAAGCATTGGCAACAAGTGTCGCTTTATCTTCTGACCATTCAATGATATCCATTTTTTCACCCGCAAGCTCGCGAATGATTCCTTGGATACGTGAACCTTTAGCCCCAACCATTGTACCAATTGCATCAACATTTTCATCATGACTTTGAACGATGACTTTAGCACGGTCACCAGCATCACGAGCAATTGATTTGATTTCAACAGTTCCATCAAAAACTTCGGGAATTTCTTTTTCAAACATGCGTTTGAGCATATCAGGCGCAGTACGTGAAATGAAGACACGAGTTCCTTTTGGAGTCAAGACAACATCGGTAACATAAACTTTCACACGATCTCCCACATGGAAGTTTTCTTGTGGAATTTGGTCTTTCTTAGTCAAAAGAGCATCAACACGGCCAAGATTTACATAAACGGCACGAGCATCAACTTTTTCAACAGTTCCTTGGATGATTTCATCTTTGTAACGGCTATATTCGTTATAAATAATTGTGCGTTCTTCTTCACGCATTTTTTGCATGATAACTTGTTTAGCAGCTCCAGCAGCAGTACGAGCAAAATCTTTTGGTTTTTCTTCAAACATAATTTTGTCGCCAATTTCATAGTGAGGATTTAATTCATGCGCATCCTCAAGTGAAATTTCAAGACGACTGTCGAAAACTTCATCCACGACTTCACGAGTCGAATAAACATTGAAGTTTCCTTTCTTTTCATCAAAGATAACTTTAACATTTTGTGCTTGACCATATTGACGCTTGTAAGCTGCTGTGATAGCTTGCTCAATCGCTTCAATAACAATCTCAGATTTGATTCCTTTTTGCTCTTCTAACATTGCAAAGGCGTTCAGCATTTCTTTGCTCATTTTTTTCTCTCTTTCTTTTTATAAGAAAATTTCATTTTTAATATAAGCTAAGTTCGACTACCTTGAATCAAGGAAGTTTTACATTTTCGCCTAACTCAAGGAAATCGAACTCAGCTTCTAATTATTGACTCTCTTTAGAAAAATCAATAAATCCTGTCATATCTTTAAAATTTAACCATCGTTTGTGCTTTTGCAACAGCAGATAAAGGAATTTCAATATTTTTATGACGGGTCTTATCCAAGACATCTACCACTAAAGTTTCTCCATCAAAGCTTACCAAATCACCAGTAATTTCTTTTTCATTATTGATTTTTTGATAAAGTTTAACGAAAATATACTCACCAACTGCACCTGCAAAATGCTCAGCTTTACGCAAAGGACGTTCAGCTCCTGGACTTGCAACCTCTAGTAGATAACCTTCTGTTGGAAACGGGTCTGGACTAATGGTATCAAGCAAAGGTGAAATGATTTCACTCAACTCAGCCGTCTCATCAATTTCGATTCCGCCTTCTTTATCCACCAGAATTGAAAGCATCATATCTCCACCAAATTTTTCCCATTCAACTGCAAACAGTTCAAAAGGTTGAGGAATATGAGGTCTAATGAAATCTTCTACAATTTTAACAACATCATTCATAGGCAATTCTCCTTTCATAAAATACAAAGTTAAAGTCAACTTCTATTTTAAAAACACAAGAGAAGGAGCGCCCTTACGAACGCTCCTTTCTAATAGTTTATTTATATTTATTATAACACGTTTCAAGTAAAAGTCAAGCACACATTTTAAATTTTTTATTAAGCCATTTTCATTAGTCTAAAGCCAGTTTATCCTTGAAAAAGCCTATCTCGAAGAGTACAATAAAAATTGTTGTAAAAATTATCCGTAATTAACTTAGGGAGTTAACAAATATGAAAATTTACCTGCAATTATTAATCATTTTTGGCTTTTCTTTTATTGGAAATGTCATTTCAAACGTCTTTCGTTTACCAGTTCCAGGCTCTATTCTAGGAATGATACTACTTTTCCTCGCATTACAATTCAAAATTCTTGAATTTCGTCATGTTGATGAAGCCGGAAGCTTTCTTATCAATAATATGACCATTTTATTTTTGCCAGCCGGTGTTGGAATTATGGCCAAATGGAATTTGATTAGCCACTTTTGGGCACAAATCCTCTTGATTGTTGTTGGAGCACTCATTATAAATATGCTCATCTTAGGAAAATTAGTTGAATGGATTAAAGTTAAATTTGAAGGCGATTATGTTGCTTTAAAACCAGATACTACCGTCACTTCTTCCACTGAAGACCAATAATTTGGAGCATATAAAATCATGAATATTATCACTACCGACCCTCTCTTTGGCTTTGTCCTTACCGTTCTTGTCTTTATGATTGGAGTACGAATTAATGAAAACTTTCGTAAACCTTGGACAAACCCACTTCTTTTTGCGACTGTCGTAATAATCCTAATTCTCTCACTAGCTCATATCCCTTATAAAAACTATTATATCGGGGGTTCAATTATCAATGACCTTATTGGACCTAGTACCGTTGCTCTTGGAATTCCTCTCTATAAAACTTTCCACTTGATGAAACATCACGCGCGCTCAATTGTTAGCTCAATTGCTATTGCGGCTCTAGTTAACTGTATTTTTACCGCCCTTTGTGCTAAGTTTTTCAGCCTTAGTAAACTCGCTTCTCTTTCAATTTTCCCTAAATCAGTAACCACTGCAATGGCTATGGGAATTTCAGATAAAATGCATGGTGTTGAACAAATTACCGTTGTTGTCGTTGTTGCTACAGGAATCCTCACAAGCGTGCTGGGCGGCCCTCTCTTAAAACTCTTTAGAATTACTGACCCAGTTGCTCAAGGGATTGCCCTCGGAGGAACTGGACATGCTGTCGGAACCGGAACAGCGATTGAACTTGGAAAAACACAAGGTGCAATGGCAGCTCTTAGTATCGGAGTGACTGGTATTATGTATGTAATATTTGCTCCAATCATTGCCAAAATCATTCTTGGCTATTAAAAAACTCCTATATAAATAAAAAAGGTTGAACAATTAAGTGTTCAACCTTTTTTATTTAGCTAAATTTAATCATTTTATTTAACTTCTTCTTCTTTTTTTCTGCGTTTTTTTAAGCAGATAATAATCAGAAATAAGACAAAACCATAAGAAGTTAATAAAAGAGAACTAGCTACACCAGTTTTTGGTAATAATCCAAAAACTTTTTTTGATGAATCATCCTTACTTTTAGGAATATTAGGAACTTCAATTGGTTTAGGAGCAGGCTTAGGTTTGTTTGGAGGTCCAGTTTTTTCCTTATCAACACTAGATTTAGGATAAATATAAACCTCATTTAATCCTGAAACTGGAGCCTTGATTACCAAAGGTAAAGCTGCTTTCAGCAAACCTTTCTGAGGGTTAGTTTGTTCTTCAATCAAATAATAACCATCAACCACAGATAAACTAGCTACTCCATTAGAGTCAGTCGCCAAATCAGCAACCTCTTTTAAAACTGTATAACTTGATGGCGGTGGATTTGTTGCCTTAAGTTCTGAACCATCCCCGGTAGGTGAAATTTCATAAACTAAATAATGAATTCCAGAAAGAACTGACAGTTCGTTTCCTAAATTATCCAAGGGGAGGTTATTAATCTGTAGTCCATCATTTGTCGTCTGATTCTCACTAAAGCCTGTCGCTCCAGGGCTTAGCCCATATTTTACAATAATTAAGCGACTATCAGCAAAAGCTTTTTGACTGACAAGTCCCAAAAACAAAAGCAAAGTGACTATTAAGCCCCCCATTAACTTGCTACTTTTTGTCAATTATCCCTCCCCCTTTCTTTAATTTATTAATATTCAAGCATTTAATATATTTTATATATCCCAACGCTTCTTCTGTTTTCAAAACATACTGCATTATTTTCTTATCACTAGTAAAAGCAGGGCCTACGACAAGCGCATGTTTTTCATCACCATAACCTTGTTTCTCATTAATATAATTTTGCCAGTTTTCCGTTTTATCTTTAAATATCCAGCGGGACAACTTTTTAATTCTTTTTAATCGATAAACATTTAAGAAAAGCTCTTCTGAGTTCAGCTTTTCTTTTTGAGCAAATTCATCTAACCACTGAAACGCTAGTTTCTTAGAATCAGTTAAATAAAAACCTTCACCAAAATCTCCTACCAATTGTCCATCAGAAAGAACAGGTTTTTCAATTTTTCTAGCAGCAACATGATATAAGTTCCGCTTCCTCCCAAAGAGTAACCATAAAAGATAGACTAATCCAAGAAACATTAAGAAAGCAGACCCAAACATCACCCAAAAATTATAACCAAACTGATTGCGTTGAATATCTTCTTGTGGCGTAACCTTTGATAATGCTGTTCTTTCACCAGTAACTAGTAATCTTTTGTTATTAATACCTGTTGGATAACAAGTGACTAAAGTCACTAAATCTCGTCCTTTTTCAATACTCAAAGATGAAACTTGATTGGAAGCAACGATGCGAATATCATTAATCTTGTATTTTAGAGTGAGATTCAAAACATGAAGATAAAAGATATCACCATTTTTGAGTTTATCTAGATTAGTAAATAAAGTATCATTCACTCGCCCAGAATGAGCAGGTAAGACAGCATGACTATTGATTCCTCCAATCGGCAAAGAGGATTGAGGCACATGTCCAACCCCTAGTCCCAAAATTTTTTCAGAATCTCCATGATAGATTGGAATATCATTGACTTTAATCTGAGGAATCGTGATGAAACCCATCATTCCCGTAGTATCAATTTTTAAGACATTGTTATAGTTAGGAATTGGCTTATTCCAAGCAATATGCTGACTTGCATCATAGATATATTCATTGTAAAGTTGCGCGTTATAAAGCTGTGCTTGACTAAGCAATTCCTTTACTTTAGCACTTCCTATATTTGAAAGATTTTCATCGTATTTCTGAACGGATTTGATATTTTGCTGTCCTGCCAAATAGTTAACAACAATCGGGTAGAACAACAATCCAATAGCAATTATCCCAAGAATAATACTCAGTAAATTTCGGAAACTGAAGCCCTTTTTATGGGAGGTTTTTGGTTTTTTCTTTGCCATCATCCCCTCCTAATCTACAATATCAATTTGGCTAGTTTACCACTTCCATTAAAGATAAAGTATTTTTATTTCACAACTTCTTCTTCGTTATCTTTACGACGTTTAATAGCAAAAGCAATCACCCCTGAAACAGTTGCAATAGCAATGATTCCCGCTAAACCTTGTCCACCTGTAAATGGTAATGCAAATGGTTTATTATTGGTAATTGTAGTATCAGTAGCAGCTGGTGCTGTGCTTGCGGTGACGGCACCAGTCAGGTTAGCTGCTGTAGTAACACTAGGAAGTTGATAACCTGTTGGAGCGGCAACTTCGACAAGATAGTAATTCGTTGTGTTACTGCCATCTGTGTTATTATCAACCAAGTTCAAGCCGTTAAAGGTTGCAATCCCATCTTTACCCGTAGTGAATGTGACTGGTGCAGTTGCACTTGTATTTGCATTTCCTGAAGTATCCCCAGTGACAAAAGCCGCTTTACTTGAAGTTAGACTTGTTACTGTTCCACCTGAAGCTGAGTTATTAAAATAAGCTGCATTCGCTTCAACAAAATCTTGGGCATCCTCTTTATTATCAGCACGTACAACAGTAAAAGTTGCTCCTGCCAAAGCTGCATTAGTTGAAGCATCTGTTTTAGTCATTTCAAGACCACCCACATTAAGTGTTGATTTAACTGCTGTCGTCGTTGAAAGATCTGCTCCATAAGCGTTAGTGATTGTCGTAGTGGCTGAATCTGTCGCACTACCAATGGCGCTTTTAACCGTTGATGGAATGATAATATTTAAAGCACCATCTGCGTTACCAAGCAAACTTGCTGCGTGTTGTTGGCCAGCCGTGGTCAAAGTAACCACGATTTTTCCATTGCCATCGTTTGTGATTGTATAGTCAGTTGTTGGAGTCAAGGTACCCACTTTTGTTCCACTTCCATTTGTAACATTTACAATCACCGTACTTGCTGTTACTGTCGAGCTGTTGACCAGATTATTAGGCAATTGGTCGGTAACAATATATGTACCTGTGACCCCTGTAGTCCCGTTTCCGTTGTTTGTTTGTGAAGAATCAAAAACTGTATTCACATTCCAATTCACTGTATTTCCAGCTGCCGCAGTTGTTGTATTTTGATTATCAGACCCATTTGTCCATGTTCCATTAGCCAAATTTTCATTACCAGCGTTATTGTCTGTATTTGTGAGCGTTTGGTCAGAATTTCCCGTCGCATTTGGATTAGCAATTTGATTTGGTGTTTGACCATTGAAATTATCATCCGCATTTGTTGTCGCACTCGTTCCTAAACCTGCTGAACTTGACATATCTAGTTTTGGATAAACGTTAACAATACCCGCTTGGCTGTCTTCGTGGCTGACTTGGACGATAAAATCTCCAACAGTTGTAATCCCATTGACTGTTGTTACTTGATGAAACAGATAATAACCATCGGTCAAGCCAGTGAAATCAGCAAGACCAGATGCATCTGTAGTGACTGGAGCTACAGAAGTTGTATCTGTAAATGAAGGATCAGTCACACCAGTCGGAACACCCGTCCCTACATATTTTGTTGCTGAAAAAGTCACATTTGCCATTGTGCTTGGAGTTGAAGCTTCAAGAGTTGTTTGTTGGCTACCATCATTTTTGGTGCTTCCAGTATTTCCTGCTTGTCCTCCTGTTTGATTATTAGCAATCCCACTATCATTAACAGGATTGCCATCGGAATCTACAAGTCCGTTATTTTGCGTCGGATTTTGATTCCCAGCTGCTGATTGAGCATAAATAGCCACTTCACCATTGGATACTTGGTCGGTGACACTTGTTGTTTTGGCATTAACATTTAATAGTCCACTAAAACCAGCAAGTGTACTAAGGGCAAGAAGATTAATACTTGCCAGTGCAATTTTTTTATTAAGTGAATTAAGTTTCATTTGTTTTTCTCCATTTTTATTTGATTAATTTACTATTTTTAAAGCTAATCCTACTTTGTTCTCAAGTTTTAAAAATTGATTAAGTAGAATTTTCTCCTATTTTATTATTCAACATGATTTCCCCTTTCGCTGTAACTGTGCCAGATGAGCACGATTTTTTGTGTGAAATAGTTTTTGATATGGTCGCGTTCTCCGATTTTGTTGGAAAGTCTTTGATTTATTTCTCTTAGTCTTTCGTAATGCCACTGAATTATCAACTTTTAAAAGAGTCTCTTCTTCTGACTTTTTACGTTTTCTAAGAAAGACTCCTCCCATTCCAGTAAGAGCAGCTAAGCTCACTACCCCAGCAATTCCTTCGCCACCTGTAAAGGGTAAACTGAAAGGTTCCGCAACATTAATTGTATCTGATACAGTCGCCGTGCCCCCACCAGTATAACTATAAGTCACACTGATAGTATAAATTCCTTGATGAAGTTTTCCCTGAGCAATCGTCACATTTCCTTGATTATCAAGTTCAATATCGTTTACTGTAATATCAACTGTCTTACTATTACCTTCATAGTCTGTATAACTGATAGTCGTTACACTTTCGCTAATTGGTGTAAGAGAACCATTAAGACCAAGATTGAGGGTATTCGTCAAGCTTGCAGAACCAATAAGTGGCACATTTGTTGTCGTTCCATTGATGAGATTAACGTAAGCAAGAGCTGTTGTTTGTGTCCCATTAATTGGGTCAGTATATTGATAGGTCACTTGATAGAGTCCCGCAGGCTGACTAGACAGTTGACTAGCTTGAAGATTAGCACCCGTACCCACATTAGTAAGATTTGAAATCGTCATGTTAGTTGCTGCCGCAGCTGAACCGTCACTATTGGTCGAACTTGATTTAAGAGCAGCTGTCAAAAGAGCAGAAATGCTTGGATTCGTACTCGGCATATTCCCCACTGTGTAGGTCAAATTATTGACATTAACTGTTGCGGGAAGTGGCTGATAAAGAACAGCAAATTGGTCTATTGCGGCATTGGTTGTCGTATTTGTCGTGAAATTATTGACATTCGGTGGAAAATTGTAATAAGCGTTATTTCCAGCAAGAGCCGCTTCCATTGAGCTAAAGTTTGTCGTTGCTGTCAAACCTGATGTTGTAATTCCAGTGGTTTGACTAATATCACCCGTATTATTACTATGACGAACACTTACGATTTTATATCCAGGGATGGCAAGTGTCGCATTTGTGGTTGGAAACTTGTTGGTTCCACTGACTCCCTGCATGGTAGAGTATGCTTGTCCTTGGGAAGCAATAAATTGTGTCGGAGCATTCACCGTATTTGATGTCGGAGCGGTTGTCGTTAATCCGATTCCTGTGTACATTTTATAGGTATTCAAACCGCTTGTGACTCCCAAAGTTGTTGTTCCAGTAGGTGTCGTTGTTTCCAATAACACCTTTGGTTGAGCAGCATTCGTCGCAACTACACCATTTGTCGATGTTGTTCCTGCTGCATTTGACATTTTCCAAATACTATCAGTATAAGCAGTTGTTGAAGGAGTTAAATCAAGTGTTCCATCAGATTTATAGTGAGCTCCTGAAAAAGGGGCTAGATAAAACTGAATCGTATTATTGCTTTGGCTAGTAGCGGTGAAAGTAGCTCCTCCAGAGCTATATGATGTAAAAGCTTGAGGAATCTGTCCTGCATAGCTATATCCTACAATATAGTATCCTGATGGAGCTGTAAATGTAAGAGGACTTGTATTAGTTGTAGAGTTGATGGTAACCGAAGAGGTAAGCACATTTGCACCCGCTGTAGTGGATAAACTTGTTCCTCTGGCAATCGTAATGACATCTCCAACATTTGCCGTAATTGTCGCTGTCGTCCCTGTGCCATTCAAAGTCAGATTTCCTGTTGGTCCAGCAATTCCAGCTGTATTGGTAAAACCAGGTGTCCCATCAACGAAAGTAAAGCTCCCTGCAATATTGGCAGGATTTGCCGTTAAAGTCACAGTATAATTATTGTTGGTACTCGTCGCTGAAACCGTTGGATTAGCTGCTGTGAAAGTAGCAAGTGTTTGAGCGGTTGTCGTTCCTACATAGGTTGCAGCCCCATTGCTAATTGATGTGATATTGTATCCGGCAGGTACGGCGTTTGTAAGAGCTGTTGCATAATTAGATAGCAAAGTGGTGTTTGTGAAAGGATTATCGGTAACAACCGATGTGTCCGTTGTTACACCTGTTCCTGCTGCACCATATGCAAGATTAGTTGGAAGAGTTGCAAGTGTTGTTCCCGTCGCTTTCGCCCAGTTGAACGAAACGGTTTGTTGACTGGGTGTATAACTCACATTTAGTGCATTAGGGTTGGTTGTTCCTACAATAAAGTTAGAAACAGTTGTGGCTGAAGTATTCGTTGTGGATGCTGGGTTTGCTGCAAGAACTGTCGTTGTTGTTGCAGAATTAGCTTGATAACCTGTTGGAGCTGCTGGAACAACGTAGGTATAAGTATTATTATCTGGGCTTGTTGAACTTGGAGCAGTTAAGGCTGCACCAATCGTATCACTGACATTGGCCGTAATTGAACTTTGTGCCATAGATGGAATCGGCTGCCCTGTAACTTTATTGAGATAGTTTATAGGTACAGGTTCTGTTCCTTTTGAGCCAGTAATCGTTGCTCCATTTAAAGAAACAGAAAGATTACCATAATTCTTCCCTGTCCCGCCAACAAAACCAACTGTTAATGAATTTTGTAGATTAGTATGAGTTGTTAAGGTATAACCACCCGTTCCTCCATTGACAGCACTTGCTCCAATTAATGCGCCATTACTTGTTGTTTGAGCAATCAAATTAAATGTTAAAGTCCCTGAAGTATAACCTGTGCTTGCAGTATTTGTTGCATCAGGTGTCCAAGTGACTGTAACAGGTTCTTGTACGGACGAGGTAATAGGAGAGGCAACACCTAATGCATAGCTTGTGTCGGTTGCAAAGGTGTAGGCTGTCCCATTTTGAGTGTTGGTCACGGGACTATAGGGAGCAGCACTACCTAGTGAAGGATAATTAGCAGCTTGTAAAGTTCCACTACTATCCGTATTGCGAATTGCCATTACAACTCCTGGACCATCTGTCCAACCATTTACAGTTGCAGATCCGTCAATTCCTGTCAACGAACCGTTTGAGACGCTGGATAAATTAGAATAAAGATCGCGGCCGAGGAAAACTGTGTTAGGCAGACCTCTAATTCCAAGCCCATCATTTGTCGCCTGAGAAGATTGAGCATTTGCTGCTAACTGTGCCTTTGATGCCCCTGTTAAAATAACCCCGATGGCATCTCCTGATTTTGTGAAATCAGTCAGAGAACTTCCTGAATCAACTTTAATTGTTGACTTCAAGGTAAAACCTGTTGTTGCTGAAATAGCTGAAACTGATCCATTAAATATTCCTAAACCAACACTATTAGCTGTTGATGAAACAAGATTAATCCAATTACTTGCTACAACTGCTTTACCATATAAAGCATAGTTTGAAGAATTAGCAAATTCAGTTCCAGAGTAGGTATGTCCTCCTGTATCATAACTTGTATTTCCTGGAACCAAAGTTCCAGAAGAGCTTGTTGCTGCATGTGCATTTTCAGTCTTGGGAATAAAAGCTAGATTTCCCAATGGAAGTAAAGAACTAACTGTAAGAGTTATTAAAGTTAATCCGTAGAGCCATTTTTTCTTTGATTTCCAAGTTCGGAATTTTCTTTTTGGTGTTTTATGACTTATTCTATAGCCATTTTGATGCTTAGAATGATACATCTATTTATTCCTCACTTTCTTTATCTTTAATAAATTTTCATTTAAAATAGAGGATTTTAAGAATATAATTTTCAATTGATTATCTTGCTATCATTTTAACATTGCAATTTTATTTCATCAAGTTAAACGAAAGAAAAATATTTAATGTAATAAAAATCTTTCTAACTGTGTAACAGTACTTATGAGCTTGAAAAATTAAAAATTATTATAAAATGACTTTTAATAAAGGCTTACAAAGCCTTGTATTATTTAGATTAAAATAAAAAAAAAAAAAACGTTTCGTTTTACGAACGGTTTATATATGACATTTTCTATGTAATTTTTCAGTAATCATTATCTTAATCAAAAAAATCTTGTGAGAAATTATAGATTCTCACAAGATTTGTCAACTTAGAAAATTAACTACCTTAAGGTGAAGTTGCTAATGCCCATGTAACTTCACCTTGATAATTGGCTTTAGGAACTTGCAAATTATTTGGGGCTGTTAATTTGAAAAACTTACTATCAGAATTGAGTACCTCTGTCACCTTACCTGTACTTGAATTATTATCAGACCCGACTAAAATCGGAGAATTCAAGGTCATTACGGTTCCGTTATAAGCCATCAGGCTGTCCATAAAGGAGAGACCAAGTGAACTACTTGTAATTTGTTGAGTTTGCTCAACATTAAGCGTCCAAGAAAGATTTCCATAGATATTCTTCCTTTCTTGAAGAAATTTATTATATTTTGCTTGCTCTTTTTTTAAAATAGAGCAAAGTTGACAAGCTAATCAGAAGTGTCCCTGTAGGAATTAGGTTATTTGTAACTTCACCTGTTTTAGGAAGACTTCCTGTTGGTTGAGATGTATCTAGATTTCCCTCGCCCCCAGGAACGGTAGGTTTGGGAATATTTGGATTGGTAACAAAAGTTATCGTTGTATCACTCGTTACTTTATCTGCACTTTGGGCATCTGCTCGTGGTGGATGTCCAACCAAGAATAAGAATAGAATCACAGTAATTAACTTTTTCACTTAAGTTTCTCCTTTCTTTTAAATTGATTTATCTTCATCTTCATTAGTATTATCTTCTTGTTCTTCTTTTTTCCGACGCTTTATGAATAAAAAGATAAGAGCAATTAATAATAGAATAATCACGATTAAACCAATTATTAGTAGCCAATCAAGTCCAGAATTTTGATTTACAGTTGCATCTTTGGCATTTAAAGCTGTGGCTCTTTCTCCAGTGATTGTAAAGTCTTTATCAAAGGTCCATTTATAATCATATTTTGTGACTTGGCCATTTACCATGGTTTGATGTGTTCCATTTGTATCCTTACTTCCATAAACCGTCATCTTTATATGGTATTTACCTGGTTTAAGTGGTTCTGATGTTTTGCCATTTAACACACCTTGTATTGAAACAGGGATGGTTAAATTAAAATTTGAATTTGGAGCCATTTCCATTGCTGCATTATTATATGAATAGTTGACGGATTTATCATCTAACTTGGTTACAGTCGCACTAGTGTTCATCTGCATGAGATAAGCAGGGGCACTATTCGTTAGATTTGCTGTAATTACATTTCGACCATTCACTTGGTCTGGACCAACTTTACCTAGGTTGAGGGTTGGGTCAACTTTGGCTGTATCATTTTGCAGGACAAGTCCAATCACATAACGATAGCGGTTGGTGATGGAAACGCCACTACTTTTTTGAATGCTTTCTGAAGTGCTAGCATCTTCAAAGTTAAATCCTCCAGCAATTACTCCTTTGATGTTTTCATCAGGCATTGTTACTGTGGCGGTTACAGTTGTTGCACTTTTGGGTTTTATTGTCAGCGTCTGAGGAAGTTTAACATAGTCTTTTAAATTTATTTTTAATGATGGGTCTGGCTTGACTAAGTCTGGGGTGTAACCTACATTTCCTGATTGACTTGTGAAGGCTGTTCCAAAACTTGTTTTCACTTTAATCGTCTGATTTGAATTATTATTTAAGGTAAACTCTACATTTTGAGTTTGCTTTGGTTTCAAAAGAAGATTGAAGTAGCCAAGATTTTGTCCAACTTGATTTTCACCTATTTTGGGTGTGACTGAAAAATTTGCAGAATCTGCATGAACGGTCTGAGTCGCAATCATTAAAACTGAAAGACTGACTAAACTTACTAGGATATTTTTTTTATTTTTCATTGTTTCCTCCTTCTCTCCCTCTTGTTTACAAACACATTATAGCATTGCATAAACATTTCTTAAATAGATATAATTGGCACTTTTGGGTTTTGTAATTGTACTTAATTTTTTAAAAATCAAATTATTTTTTGAAAATCCTTTCACAAAAATGGCTTAACCATGTGTATTTTTAGGACTTCAAAACAAAAAACGTTCATTATTCAGAACGATTTTTCTTTGTTATTCTCTTGTCATATTGCATTTTTAAGGTATTGCGAAAGTCTATGGCACCGATTTTCTTCAAAAATCTTAGTGTATCTTGCAATTGATTCTTCCCCTTTTTTTCATCAATATAATAATAACAGTAAAATGATTGAGCATAATTGATAATAACGCGACTCATCACATCTCCAGGCATAAAAAATTGCTTAGAAATTTCAAGAATTTCTTGAGCGTTTTCTTTTTTCCCTGTATCAACATAGTTGAGAATTACTTTGTAGAGAAAACGATAGATGAGTACTCGATAATATAAAACATTCTCATAATAGGATTTATTATATAGAAAATCTTCTAATATATTATCAATTAAAGTATCATTGAGTTTATCTCCAATATTTGCCAGAATTGAAAGTTCAAATAATCCCCAAAATTGGATTCCTTTAATATAATCTTCAAGTTCATCAATTTCTTGCGAAAGTAGATGTTGATAAAGTCCTTTAGCTGAATATGCTACTAGTTTTTGTTCTTTGCTCCCACTTCTATTTTCTTGATAAATTTCTTGGAGGTGTTTAATATCTCTTTGATAGTAGGCTTGTTCAATCTCATCAAATATGGAAATATAACTATCTTGTTCACCATTATTAATCATTAGACTATAGTCTAATGGAGAAACATTCATTTTTTGAAGTGCAAAATCAAGTCGGTCAAAGGAGAGCATGCTTTTACCATTTTCAAAATTGGAGAGGGTTGACTTTGCAATACCCAGTTCTTCAAAGGCTGAAAGCGAAAAGCCATGTTGAATTCTAAGGTCATGGAAGGCTTTCCCGTATTTAAAATATACCATTTAATCTTCTTTCAATTAAATTAATTTTTTTAATAGTATATTTCAAATTTAGAAATTTTGCAATTATTTTGCATAAAAAAACACTGATAAAATCAGTGAATTTTTTTATTTACGTTTACGTGCAATCAAATGAACTGGTGTTCCTTCAAAAACAAAGGCTTTACGGATTTGATTTTCAAGGAAACGAAGGTATGAGAAATGCATGAGTTCTTCTTCATTGACAAAAACAACAAAAGTTGGTGGTTTAATCGCTACTTGTGTTGCATAGAAAATCTTCAAACGTTTTCCTTTGTCCGTCGGAGTTGGATTAATCGCTACAGCATCCATAATGACATCATTCAAAACAGAACTTGAAATACGTAAGTTTTGTGCATGGTGAATTTCTTTAATCATATCTGGGAGTTTATTCAGACGTTGTCCTGTCTTAGCAGATACATAAACGATTGGTGCATAATCAAGGAATTTGAACTTTGTCCGAATTTCTAATTCAAAGTTTTTCATTGTATCGTTATCTTTTTCAAGGGTATCCCATTTATTGACAACAATCAAAATTCCTTTACCAGCTTCGTGAGCAAATCCAGCGATACGCATATCATATTCGCGAATTCCTTCTTCAGCGTTAATCACCATCAAAACGATATCTGAACGGTCAATCGCACGCATGGCACGCATGACTGAGTATTTTTCAGTATTTTCATAAATTTTTCCTGATTTACGCATTCCGGCGGTATCAATCATAACAAATTCTTGGTCTTCAGAATCGACAAAGTGTGTGTCAATCGCATCACGAGTTGTTCCTGCAATTGGACTAGCAATTACGCGGTCTTCGCCAAGAATAGCATTAATAAGAGATGATTTCCCAACGTTTGGGCGGCCAATCAAGCTGAACTTGATGACATTCTCATTTTCTTCTTCAATTTCATTAGGAAGATTTTGAACGATTGCATCAAGGACATCCCCTGTCCCAATCCCGTGGACGGCTGAAACAGGATAAGGATCGCCAAGTCCAAGTGAGTAGAAATCAAAGATTTCCATTCGACGTTCTGGGTTATCGACTTTATTGACAACAAGAATAACTGGTTTGTCTGTACGATAAAGAATATTAGCAACGGCTTCATCGGCATCTGTAATACCTGTTTCTCCGTCAACAACAGCGATGATAACATCTGCTTCGGTCATGGCAATTTCGGCTTGCGCACGAATTTCAGTCATGAAAGGTTCATCTGAAAGTTCAATCCCACCTGTATCAATGATATTGAATTTACGGGTTAACCATTCTCCTGTGGCATAGATACGGTCACGAGTTACACCTGGAATGTCTTCGACAATTGAGATGCGTTCTCCTGCAATACGGTTGAATATCGTTGATTTTCCGACATTTGGACGGCCAACGATGGCTACTGTAGGTAAGCTCATATTTTTATTTCTTTCTTTGTTTACTTATTGGATAAAAAATTATAATAGCGAAGGAGTTTGTAATCCATAGACTATATAATTTTAGACTTGGGTTTCGAGGTTCATTTTAGATAATTTCAATGCCAAACAGGCTAGTAAAAAATGGGGCTTGACTAAGACTTATCTTCATATTTTTAGCGAGTTGAGGTGTAACTTCCATGCGTTCAAATTGATTCGTAGAAAAATCAATTCCTGCAAGTGCTGTTTCCCAAAAATTTGCTGCTTCTAATTGATTTTTTAAAAGCTCCACATTCTTAAAATTACAGGCAGTAAAGAAGGTTTCTTTAGCTTCATTTTCTAAAAAGCGGACTGACTTTAAGGTAGAACCTGAAAAATTTGCATAAGTCATTAGATTTTCTGTAAACTGAAGGTCTTGTAAGTGACTTTCAGTAAAATCAGTTCCTAGCAATTTGCAGGATTTAAAGATTGAGCGATAAATGCCAATTTTATTGAAGTTTAAATTGGAAAAATCACATTTTTCAAAAAGGCAATCTGTAAATTCACTGATCGTATTGTCAGTAAATTCAAAGGTTGTGTTTTTGAAAGAACATCCTGAAAAAATAGTTCTTTGATTGATTGTCAAAGTTTCATCTATAAATTCTGCTTGATAGATTTCTCCATCAATAAAATCTTGACTTGTGGCTACTTGATAGGTGGCTGGAAGTTTTGGTTCTAAGATTTTCTTTAATTTCACAGTAATTTTTTCGCCTTTAAATTTTCTGTTGAAGCTGAAATTTCTGGTTGGCCCCACTGGTCAACAATCCGTTCAGACCATTTGTTTAAGCGTCTATTTCCAGCATATTCTTCTTGAATTTGGTCATATTTTTCAATGGTTTCAGACGTTTGCTCAACATATTTTTCTTTAAAAGCTGTTGCTTCCAAAGGAAGACGTGGTTTTACTTTGTTCAAACGTGCGGCTTTACCGAGTGCAATGCCAAAAATAGGATAAGTATAATCTGGCAAGTTCAAGACTTTAGAAATTTCTGAGGATTGGTCTCGAATTAAGCCAACCATCACCCCGTTGTAGCCTAAAGATTCCGCTGCAAGAAGCGCATTTTGTCCAGCTGTTGCGGCATCAACTGATGTAATCAATAAGCTTTCAATTCCTTGCGGTTGGAAATTGCCTTGATGCAATTCGACTGCCTTTTGAGCACGATTTAAATCGCCAACAAAAACTAAATATGCTGCACAATTTTTGATTGATTTTTGTGGTTGAAATTCATAAATCGCATCTTTTTGAGCTTGTGATTCTACAACAATCACAGAATATGATTGGAAATTTTTCCATGTTGATGCCATTTGAGCAGCTTTTAAGATTTTTTCCAAATCTTTAGGCTCAATTGCTTCTTCTGTAAAATTTCTGACCGAAGTGTGATTCATCATTAAATCAATCGTTTCATTTGTTTCAGTCATGACGTCTATTCGTCCCCTCTAATCGCATTTCTTCTGCCAAATATTTCACGCGTTCCATAACACGTTTTGCTGGCCAAATTTCATCAGCTCGCTTGGTTTCGGCTAAATGCTGTTCTAATTCTTCCATTCTTAAATTTGAAGTGAAGAAAGTCGGGAGATTTTCTTGCATGCGATGTTGTAAAATGACTTGTAAAATACTGTCACGAACCCAAGCGTTGTTTTGCTCTGCCCCAATATCATCCAAAACTAAAACTTGGCTGGCTTTTATTTCATTGACCCAGACTTTGGCATTGTCAAAATCTAAATCAGAAATGAAAGTGGGATAATGAAGTAAAGTTGTTGAAATTCCTTTTTTGGCTAATTCGTTTGCCATTGCCGCAAGCATGAAAGATTTCCCAACACCAAAATCTCCATAAAGATAAAGTCCTTTTTTCTTGGGAAAATTAGTAATAAAATCAACTAGGGCTTGGTATGGTTTGATTCTTTGAACATCATCAAGGGCAATATCTGCCAAAGTGACTTGTTTTAAATCTTTTGGAAGTCCAATAATATTCACACGTCGCAAAAGGTTTTGAGCTGCTTGTTGCTGCGCCAATTCATTTGTCGTTTGATATGAAACATCAGCATAGCCGTGATTCATGATTAAAACAGGTTCATAACCGTCAGCTGCCCGTTTTTCACCTTTTTCAAATTTTTCATGCTCACGAACGTATTCATAAAACTTGGAGTAAGAGCGTTGAATTTCGTCAGAAGTCATTTGATGTTGGGCAATAAAAGCTTGCACATCAGCATTTTTTAATACTTCTGCGACTAATTTTTCAAAATTTTCACGGATGTCTTGACGTTTTCCTAAGATGTCTCCGATAGATTCCATTAATTTTGCTCTCCTTTCAGTTTTTTGAGAGAGTCAAGCCTTATTTTCTCAAGTTTTGCAAGTTCTTCTTGGCTTGTCTTATTTTCATAATCTGGATTTGACCATTTTGGTGCTTCTTTTTTGATTTTCATTGGTCTTTTTTCAGCTCCAGTTTTTGCTTTAGCAGCAGCTAATTCTTCTCGTTCCAAAATTCGTTTTACCGCTGTTTCAGCTGTAAATACTTCATTTCTCATCCAGTCGTTGGCTAATGCATTTACAAAATTTGGATTTAACGACGCATTTTTTTGCTGTACTAAAACATAGTGAATCAAAATATTTTGGACTTCTGCTGGCAAATTTTGGCGACTTAAATTAGTTAAAAGCTTATGTTCTTCCGAACTGACAAAGCCTCCAGCTTGCGCTTTTATCTGTCGGATGAAATCATCTGGTTCATGAGATTTACTGATGACAATCAAATCGGCAAAAGCTTTAGGAAAAGCTGAAAGTGCTGGTTGCGGTTGGCTAGCTCCTGAAAGACTTCTCATCAAATTATTCATGTTCAAAGTTTTATCAGCATTGGCTGTTTTTTCTGCTTGCTTGAATAATTCGTACCAATTGAGTTCAAATTTTTCTGCTAGTGAATAGAGTGTTAAGGAGTCTTGATTTTCATTGTTTAAATGATAGCCTTGACGTTCCATAATACTTTTAAAGGCCCCCATATCAAAACGCTCATTTGTATTTGAGTGGTTTTGTTGAGCTTGCGAGTCAAAACTAACTTTATAAACTTCATGAAATTTCTTGGAAACTTCTTTTCCTTTTGGTTCCATTCTTTTAGCTAAAGCAGCTACTCGATTTTCACCAATTCTTGAAATCAAAAGTTGTCTATAAAAATCATCTGCAAGAAAATTTTCAAAATTTAGCGGACTTTTTACTTCAAAGTAAAGACTGGTATGATCATCATAAACGCGAACTAATGATAAGCCAGATAATTTATCTAATGCTTCAATAAAAGGATTAAGACCGAGATTTAGATATTCCAAAAAGTGAGAAATTCTTCCAGTAGAAAAACTTAGCATTAACTGATAAAGCGCAAAGGCATCCGTGCCAATGATTGGTAAATAGAGCAGACGAAAAGCCTCAGCGTCAAAGCTGGTCTTTCCTCGATTAAGCATTGTAAATGAATCTCCTGCTCTCATTTTTTTCCTCACTTTTTACTGACAGAAAGTTCAGCAAGCTGATCTTTCTTTTATTTGCCGATAAAATGCTCCCTATTCAGTCACTTTTAATGACAGAAAGTTCAGCGAGCTGATCTTTCTTTTATCTGCCGATAAAATGCTCCCTATTCAGTCGCATTTTACTGACGGATTTATTTTTTGGTAATATTTTTAAGGAGCTCTTCTAATTCACTGACATCTTTGAATGAACGATAGACGCTGGCAAATCTGATATAGGTGATATCATCCAATTCAGCTAGTTCTTGCATCACAAATTCACCAATGACATCTGATTCAACTTCATTACTGTCTAGTTGACGAATTTTTCTTTCAACATTTGCAACTGTTGTTTCAATATCTTCACTTGATACTGGGCGTTTGTATGCTGAACGAACTAAACCACGAACAATTTTTTCACGATTAAAGGGTTCACGTTTGTCATCTTTTTTGATGACTAAAAGGGGCATTTCTTCGATACGTTCAAAGGTTGTGAAGCGAAAACCACATGATTCACAAACACGACGACGGCGAATAGCATCTTCGGCTTGTCTTGAATCAACAACTTTTGATTCTTCAGAAGAACACTTTGGACATCTCATTTTATTCTCCTTAATAGATAATAAATTCTTATTAATTTTACTGACAGAAAATTGGGTTAGACTTTCTTATTCTGTCAGTAATTTTTTTCATTAGTTTTAATGACAGAAAGCAACTTATTTACTTCTTAGGCAAAAATTTTGCTTCTAATCGATAAATTACTTGACCTTTTTGTGAGAATTTTTGCTCATACTCGGTCATTACATTTTGAGGTGCAAATTCTTCGTCTTGGTGTAAATCTAACCAAACTTTTTTAAGTTCCATGCCATAGTTAGCTAAAGAAACTAAAGAATATTCAAACAATCCGCGATTATCAGTTTTGAAATGAATTTCACCTTCAGGACGTAAAATCTTTTCATAAGTTGCAAGAAAAGATTTATAAGTCAAACGACGTTTTTCATGACGTCCTTTTGGCCAAGGGTCAGAAAAGTTCAAATAGACTTGGTCAATTTCACCATCAGCAAAATATTCACTCAAAGCAGCTCCATCAACAAGCATCATTTGTACGTTTGGCAAATCTGCTTCAATTGCTTTATCTAAAGCATAAGATAAAACTGATAATTGCATATCAATTGCAATGTAATTTATTTCTGGATGAAGAGCTGCCATTCCTGTGATGAAAGCTCCTTTCCCACAACCAACTTCAATATGAATCGGATGATCATTTCCAAAACGTTCTGACCAACGTCCTTTAAAGTCCGCTGGATTTTCAACTACGATATGTGCGTTTTCAGCAAGCATTTCGCCTGCCCCTTTACGATTTCTGACGCGCATTTTTACCTCAATTTTTTAATTTTTGATAGAAAATCAGCAAAAGTGATCTTCTGTTTCTTTATTTTTATTATTCAATTATAAGCCAAAAAATAGGAAGGTCCAAACCCTAGCCTATTTTTACTAAAATAATTCACAAAATTTACGAAGTCCCAAGATTTCTTGATTTACTTCTTTCATTTTTCCTCTAGAAAGATATTCAGAGATTTGGCGAAGAAAAGAAAGTTTTCCATACCAAGCCACTTTATCCATAATATCTGAACGAGGTCTAACACCAGATGTCATCAACCACAAAGACCAGTTATTTGGTTTAATATAATGTGATAAAACATGTGCCATATCAACCATTGAATCTGATAAAAAGACAGTATCCCAATCTACTAAATAAATTTTTCCTGAATTATCATCCACTAACCAATTTTTATGATTGACATCGCCATGAACGACTACGACCTCTTCATTTTTGATTTCAGGAACCTGTTGACGCATTTCTTCAATGATTCCTGACAAAAAATGATTTGTTCGTAAAGCCTCAGTATTTTGGACACAATCCTCTAATAATTGTTCAGGAAGAATAATTTGACTTCCCAACTTCTTATAAGATTCAACCAATTTTTTTGAGTCATGCAAATGTGCTAAAATATGATTAATTTGGCGGTCTTCCATATCCTCAGGACTTAGTGTATGACCGTCAATCCAAGGTTGAGCAGATAAGGTATCGCCTTCAGCCGTACGTTTTGTCCATAAGACTTTTGGCGTGATTCCCTCAAGATAAATACTCGGCAAAAAAGGACTGCCGTTTTTTTTAATAAAAACGCGTTCCTGATCACTTTTCCCAAAAAATGCATTGCCAGAGCCACCTTTAACAGGCGTCATATCCCAATCGGCTTTCATCATCCTTATCTCCTCCTTTCCTTTAAAAATCTATTAATCATTATTTGAACCATTTACTTTATTCCTCAAACTTATGCGTTTGGATAGTGAATTAAAATAGTTTGAGTCAAAATGTCAGCATATTGATATGACTCAGTTGTTTTAGGACCACGAGCCGGAATGTTTTCAATAATGAAATGTGTTGCATAGGCTTCAATCAAGTTCACTTTATGACGATTTTCGCGTTTACGACCAAATTGTGAAGTAATTTCAATCGTTTCACCCAAGTGTGCTTGAACTTTTTCACGAATGTCAACGATTTTTCCTATTTCTTGATTTTGGTTATCCATTTTTTCCTCCAAATAAGACGTAAAAGTCGGATTTCTCCGAACGCTTACCTTATAAATCTAATTTTATCCTTGATTATATCTCTCTTTTTTGATTAAAAGAATCAAATTTTATAATGTATTCTTTATCGTTCATTTTTATTAATAAAGAGAATTAGACAATTACTCATATTATAACACGAATTAGTCAAAAAAATCTAGTCGCCATATCGGTTATCAATACTTGCGAATTTATTATGCTCTTTAATAAAGAGTAATTCGACTGTTCCACGGCTTCCTGAACGGTTTTTTTCAATAATAACTTCAACTTTATTATCTTCCAGAATCTCTTCACCGTCTTCATCTTCACCAGTTCCACGTTCATAATAGTCATCTCGATAAAGAAATGCGACAATATCGGCATCTTGCTCGATTGACCCAGATTCACGGATATCAGACAAAACTGGTCGTTTATCTTGACGTTGTTCCACTCCACGTGAGAGCTGTGAAAGGGCAATAACAGGAACTTTTAATTCTTTAGCTAAAATTTTTAACTGACGAGAAATTTCAGAAACTTCTTGTTGACGATTTTCTCGACCAGTTCCAGAAATCAATTGTAAGTAGTCAATAACAATCAAACCAAGATTTCCTGTTTCTTGGGCTAATTTTCTTGAACGCGCCCGAATTTCCGAAATCTTTATCCCTGGTGTGTCATCAATATAAATACTTGCTCTTGATAAAGTCCCTGTTGCCATGAAATAATCATTCCATTCTTGGTCATTTAATTGTCCAGTACGCAAGCTGTGTGAATCAATTGAACCTTCGGCAGCAATCATCCGGCTGACAAGACTTTCTGCCCCCATTTCAAGAGAGAAAATTGCAACGGTTCGGTCTTGCTTTGTCCCAATATTTTGAGCAATATTTAAGGCAAAGGCTGTTTTACCAACCGCTGGACGAGCCGCAAGAATGATCAATTCTTCTTCATGAAGACCTGTTGTCATGTTATCTAAAGCAGGATAACCTGTTGCGATACCTGTAATATTGGACTTTTGTTGAGCTTTTTGCTCAAGGTCATCCATGTGAATCGCTAGGACATCAGAAATTTTCTTGAAGCCGTTTGTATTACGTCCTTGTTGAACGTCAATTAAACTTTTTTCTGCTTGAGCTAAAATATCATCTGCTGGTGAATCTTGTTCATAAGCTTTTTCGACTGATTCAGTTAGACGATTTATCAGTTGACGGAGTAATGATTTTTCAGCAACAATCTTAGCATAATAGGCCGCATTTGCTGCGGTGGGGGTTGCGGTGGCAAGTTCTGCAATATAAGCAATCCCACCAATTGCCTCCAGCTCCCCTTGATTTTCAAGATGTGAACGAATGGTTAAGACGTCAATTGCTTCACGAGCATCAGCTAATTTTTCCATTGTCCGAAAAATTATCTTGTGAGCATTTTTATAGAAATCATCTGAACTTAAAAATTCTTTAATTTCGACTAAGCGTTCGCTATCTAAAAAAACAGCCCCAAGAACGGCCTGCTCAGCAGCTAGGTCTTGAGGCGGGGCTTTTATTAAATCAATTTCGGGCATTTAGTTTAGGCCTCGCTAATTTTGACTTTAACCACGGCTGTCACATCACGGTGAAGTTTAACTGGTACATCTTTTGTTCCCAAAGCTTGAATTTTGTTAATCAATTGAATTTTGCGTTTATCTAACTTGAGATTAAATTGACTTTTAAGGGCTTTTGCGATATCTGCTTTATCTACAGCACCAAAAGTGTGACCTGTTTGTCCAACTTTCATTTTGATTTCAACAACAGTGTCTTCTTTTTCAAGAACTTCTTTAAGGGCTTTTGCTTCTGCTAAAAGTTCTGCTTCTTCTTTTTCCTTAGCTTTGGCTTGACCTTTCACTTCAGAAAGAGCAGCTGCTGTAGCAACTTTTGCCAAATTTTTCTTAATTAAAAAGTTTTGAGCATAACCTGTTGGTACTTCTTTAATTTGACCTTTTTTTCCTTGTCCTTTAACGTCTTCTAAGAATACAACTTTCATTTTTCGTTTTCTCTTTCTTTTAGTATTTCAATTAAATCTTCTTGCACTTCATCGATATATTTTTCATATATTTGGGTTGCCGCATTATTAAAATGTCCACCACCACCCATTTGCTCCATAATCGTTTGGACATTAAAGCCATTTCGAGAACGAGCAGAAATAGAAATATAGCCATTATTATGTTGCGTAATTGCAAATGCAGCAGTAATCCCTGCCATATCTAGGAGAGTGTCAGCAGCTTTTGCTGTTGCTATATTATCATATTTTTGATGTTTAAGTCCAACTCCTAAAGCAATTCCTGGTAAAACCATTTTTGCATTAAGAACAATTTCATTGGCCTTCTTATATTTATCAAAGTCAGTAGCCATAATCATTTTAATTAAATCGTTATCAGCTCCACGAGAGCGTAGATAAGCTGCTGCTTCAAATGTTCTTTCAGTCGTTGTTTTTGTAAAGTTTTTGGTGTCTAATTCAATCCCCGCAAGAACAATACTAGCTTCAATGGTTGACATTTTTCTTTGATTGTTATCATGGAATTGAAGGATTTCGACAGTTAATTCACTAGCAGAGCTTGCTGATGATTCAATATATGAAAGAAGTGCATGTTCTGGGAAATCATCATCACGTCTGTGGTGGTCAATGACCACTAATTTCTCAAATGATTTATAGAATTCAAGATTTAAAGTTTGACTTGTTTTTGAATGGTCAACCATGATAAGTAATGAATCTTTTTTCTTCAGTTTTTGAGCAGTTTCTAACTTAACAATGTGCGTAAAACCGTCAGAGGACTCATTCATTTTATTAATTGCACGCTCAACATCTGGCAATAACTGTTCAGGATCATAAACGACAAAGGCTTCTTTTCCAGACATATTAGCAAATGCCTTCATAGCAACGGCTGCTCCAAGCGCATCCATATCTGTAAAGCGATGTCCTACAATAAAGACATCTTCTGCCTCAGCAATAATTGTCCGAAGTGCTGTTGAAATGGCCCGTGCTCTTGTTCTGCTTTTTTGCGTTCTACTTTCGGAATTACCGCCGAAATAAACGGGACGAGCTTGAGGAGTATTTTCTCTCAGTACAACTTGATCTCCACCACGGACTTGGGCTAATTCAAGATTATTTAGAGCAACTTTACCAATGGCTGGAAAATCATTCCAACCATAAGCTACACCAACTGAAAGAGTTAAAGGAATTTCTTTTTGAGATGAAAGTTCTCGAAATTCCTTTAGAACAGAAAATTTATCGTTAATCATTTTTTCAAGAATACGATAATCACAGAAAAAATAATGGCGACTGCTATTAATACGGCGAAGATAAACTCCGTATTTGTCAGCAAATTCTTCTAAAAATGAAGCGATAAAACTATTAATGGCTGTTCGACCGCTGTCAGTAATTAAATCTGTAGCATCATCATAATTGTCAACAGAAATCGCACCAATAACCGCACGACTGTCATTAAATTCTGATTTAAAAGCAACTTCTTTTGTGGCATCAATTAAATAAATAAGATTCTTATCAGAATCAAGTTCTGCGACATATTTTTGCTTACCAAGGGTGATATACTGGTCATCGCTCGCATTTTTCAATATCTTTTTAATATCGTCACGATTGATAACTTTGTCATTTCCCTTAAAAATCATATCAATGAATGGATTAAACCACTCAGGTTCAAAGGTTTCACTATTAAAACGAATGACCCCAATTGGCATATTATCCAAGGTAGCATTGAGCGAATTTTCTGCTTCATCATTAATTTTACGAATAAAATCTTGACGACGCAATTGATAGTTTTGAGTTTGTGATAGTAAAATGAGTGTAATCGCTATGTTCAAAATCAACAAATAAATCCAAATTGACCAACGTGTTGCTGAAACATGAACGACAACGGTCTCAATGATTTGAACAATAACCATTATGATAATAATAGCAAGCGGTGAAAACCGACGGACAAAATTCATAATATTACTCCTATATTCCTCTATTTTAACATAGGACAGAAAAAACTTAAAGAATCACCGATTTGTCAGTGATTTTTTCTTTTAAAATGTTTATTAAGCCTTTATCATCTTTAGTGATGATTCTGTCAGTAATTTTTGAATAGCCGTCAGTGAATCTACCTTTAAGTCAGCCTTCTCTTGATTCATGCCAAAGCGTTTGTCTTCAATTGCCCAAACGGTCGCACCAGCTGCTTCTCCAGCTTGAATTCCTTTTTCAGAATCCTCAATAATTAATGTTTCAGAAGGTGTTACACCCAATTTCTTCATTGTTGATTGATAAATTTCTGGATTTGGTTTCGTTTGTTTAAAGTCATTTCCTGAAACCACTACTTCAAAATAAGAACTCAATTGATGTATATCTAACATTTGTTTGATATCAAACATTGACGAACTTGAAGCAAGTGCAATTTTTACTTCTTTTTGACGCAAAAATTCTAAAATATCAGGCACATCAGAAAATAAAAGTTCTGCATAAGGCATCGGATGATTTTCTTTGAATTGCTCATAGTCTTCTTGCAATTCACTCGCTTTTTCTTCATCAAAAGACCCTTGCAAAATTCGTGGCCAAATATCTTTCATATTTCCACCAATAAAATCACTAGGCGTCAAGTGGCTAATAGAAATTCCATGACCGCCAAAAAATTCTTCTCTTCTTTGTAAATAATAACGTTCGGTGTCAACAAGAACACCATCCATATCAAAAATCACTGCTTTAAATTTCATAGAACCATTATAGCACAGTATCTAAGCATGGTTCAATAGACTTCATTATAAAAGTGATAAGTTTCAACATCACTTATTAATATAGATAGCTTTTCAAAATCTGTACCCCCCCTCTCTTTCCTGTCACCACTTCTTTTATTTCGTTAAATTATGTATTTTTTTTATTTGATTAAAAAAAACAAGAGTCTTTTAATTACTTTAATACTAAAATAGGCTATAAATGAGTTATTTATTGAAAATTATCTGAAAATTAGCTATAATAAATCAATTTATAATTTAATTTAATCTTGAAGGAAGGTAATATTTAGTGAAAGTTGCAAAATTTGGAGGTTCGTCTCTCGCATCAGCTTCGCAAATCAAAAAAGTTTTTGATATTGTTCAAGCCGATAAACAAAGAAAATTTATTGTGGTTTCTGCACCAGGCAAACGTTCGGGGGCTGATACTAAAGTTACCGATGCTTTGATTGCTTATTATAAGGCTTATAAATCAGCTGATGAAAAAGGAATTCACTATTATCAGAATTGGATTATTGAAAGATTTCGAGAAATCTATGATGAACTTGGCTTAAAAAGTCCAGTCATTAATCAAATCGCAGAAGATATCAACCATTTAGCCCAGTTAGATTTAGATAATGTTTTTACTTATGATACTTTTTTAGCCGCTGGTGAAAATAATAATGCCAAATTAGTCGCAGATTTTTTCAATCATTCTGGCTTACCAAGTCGCTATGTTCATCCATCTGATGCTGGAATTATGGTTTCATCTGACCCTGGAAATGCTCGATTGCTTTGTGGAGCTTATGAACATATTAAATATCTTAATGAACTTGAAGAAACGTTAATCATCCCTGGATTTTTTGGAATCACAAAAGAGGGTGAGGTTTGCACTTTTTCCCGTGGTGGTTCTGATATTACCGGCTCAATTATTGCGGCTGGTGTGCGAGCTGAGCTTTATGAAAACTTTACTGACGTTAATGGAATTTTCGCCGCTCACCCTGGCATCGTTAAGAATCCAGCTTATATCTCTGAATTAACTTACCGTGAAATGCGAGAACTTGCTTATTCTGGTTTTTCTGTTTTACATGACGAAGCACTCGTTCCTGCCTATCGTGCCCATGTTCCTTTAGTCATCAAGAATACAAATAACCCTGATCATCCTGGAACAAAAATTGTTGTTCAAAGAGAAACTAAAGGCTCACCTGTCGTTGGAATTGCTTCATCTAGTGCCTTCTCTTCTCTTTATGTCAGTAAATATCTGATGAACCGTGAAGTTGGATTCGGCCGAAAAGTCCTTTCTGTATTGGAAAATTTAGGAGTTCGTTTTGAGCATATGCCAACTGGTATTGATGACATGTCTATCATTATTCGCAGCCGCTATCTAACTCAACCTATTTCAAAAGCCCTTATTTCTAATCTTACAGAATCGCTCCATCCGGATGAAGTCTATATTGACCGTGATTTCTCTATTATCACCATTGTTGGTGAAGATATGAAAGAACACGTTGGGGTTACCGCTAGAGCAACGGCAGCACTTTCTAAACAGGGCATTTCAATCGCTATGCTTTCGCAAGGTTCAAGCGAAGTTTCCGTCATGTTTATTGTCAAAGAAAAATACGAAAAAGAAGCTCTAAAAGCGATTTATTCAGCCTTTTTTGACTAAAATATGTAAAAAAAAAACAGCTCTAAGAGCTGTTTTTTTATTCTTCTATTTTTTCGACTTTTTCAAGTGTCTCATTGGAATTACCACGACTGCTAAAATTATTTAATAAGTCAGGGACGTCAATTCCCATTGTTCCTAGGACATCAAGGCCCTGTTTAAGGCTTTCTTGTGACATTCCGAGAATTTTTGACGAACCTTCTCCACCATAAATATTAATAGAATCAACAGCTTGAAGATTACTTGATACACTAGCAACAACTTCTGGAAGAATTTCAAGTGCCATGTTCAATTTAGCCGCATCATTCATTTTTTGCATTGCTTCGGCTTTTTTATCAATTGCTTCGGCTTCGGCAAGCCCTTTAAGGCGAATCGCTTCGGCTTCAGCTTTACCAGTTGCTTCAATAGCTGTAGCTTCGGCCATTGCTGTTACTTCACGTTGTTTAGCGGTGGCTTTGGCTGTAGCTTCAATAGCGGCTGCTTCGGCCTGTGCTCTCACTTCGCGTTCACGCGCATCGGCTTCGGCTTTAGCAATTTGTGCAGCCTTGGCAGCTTCAGCAGCTTTTACGACATTGGCTTCATTTTCTTGTGCTTTACGGAGAACTTCTTGAGTTTCTAAGTCAGTTTCTCTTTGCTTTTTAATCAATTCAACTTGCATTTCAGCTTCAGTTGTTTCTTTTTTAGAAATTGCTTCTTGAATCGCGTAAGCTTGGTCAGCAGAGGCTTGGGCTTGGTCAGCTTGAGCTTTTGCTTCAGCAGCAGCAATTGATTGTTCTTGCTCATAGTGAGCTAAGCTGATTGCTTTTTCCTTTTGGGCATTGGCAACTTGAGTTGCGGCAAGTGCTTCAGCTTTTTGGGCATCTTGATCAGCTGCTGCTTTTTGAATACGTGTTTCCTTGTCAGCATTTGCAACAGCAATCGCTGCTTCTTGTTGAACACGCGCTACTTCTTTAGCACCTAATGCTTTGATGTAGTTTTGGTCATCACGAATATCATTAATAACGAATGAAACGATTGAAAGTCCCATTTTTGAGAGATCAGTCCCTGCTTGACCTTGAACTTCAGCTGAAAACTTATTACGGTCTTCGATTAGTTCAGATACTGTCATTGTTCCAACAATCGCCCGAAGATGTCCTCGAAGCACTTGGTCAGCCATTGCGTCACGTTGTTCATCTCTTTTACCTAAAAATTGCTCAGCAGCTGTCGCAATATCTTGCAAAGTAGAACCTACTTTAATCATAGCTGTGGCTTCAACCGTTACTGGAATTTTATCTTTCGAGAGAACTTTTTCCGTTTTAATATCGATTGCAGCAGATTGTAAGCTGAGGTATCTCGCATTTTGGAAGATTGGTAAAACAAAGGTACCAGAACCACGAACCACTTTTAATCGATTCCCTTGTGAGTCTTTATTGACACCTTTTGAACCTAGACCTGAACCATAAACGATAAGGGCCGCTTGAGGTCCTGATTTTTTGTAGTTTGCAGCGATAATTCCTAATAGAATTAAGATAATAACAATCACCACAATTGCCAAAATATAAAGTAGTGGCATAATGTCTCCTTTGTATAATAAATTTTTATTTATTTGAGCAATTTTTTAGGTTCTCTATTGCTAATAAATCGTTTGTTGATAAGGAATAACGTAAGCAATTCCTGCTTTACTCTCAATAATCAGAACTTGCGTTCCTGATTCAATTTGCTCGATATTATCCTTATTTGGTAGATAAATTTTTGCAGGCATTGTTTTACGTGATTCATTGACAAAGGTCGTCATAACTTCGCCAGTCGCCTCTTTTGAACTGATGGCTGTTGTCAAAATTCCTGTCAGTAAATCTTTTTCATCCGCATTATACTTTTGATCTGACATTCTGTTAAAAAATGCCATTCCTGGGAGTAATAAGATTGTTAAAAAGATGATGAGTACAATGATAATCAAAGTAATGATAATAAATAGCATCCCTTATTCTCCTTGAAAGCCTTTTGTTACGCTTTCTTAATATTATACCATTTTATGAAGAAGCTTATCAGTAAAAAATTGTTATTTTCTTATTTATTTTCGTGTTTTTTAGCGGCTACTCTTTTTTGTCGTTCTAGTTCTTTTTTTATTTTTCCTTCTGGAGCAAATTTTTCTTCCCAATCTTCTGGTTTTAAGACTTTGTGTGTGATCGGATCAAAGTGTGGACGTCCATCTGGAAAAATTTTCCCCATATTTGCTCGATGAACAGCATTGAAAATTTCATAAGGGTCAATTCCTGAAAGGACAAGCGAGCCATAAGTGAAATAGAGCAGATCAATCATAGCATCTACTTGGCCAGTCAAGCTGTCTTCATTATGCTCTTTTAAAGTCACTTTATTTGCTGCCTTATCGACTGCTTGGTGTAAATTATTCACAAGTTCTGTAAATTTCTCTTGGTTACCGTCAGCAGAGGCGTAAAGAAATTCGACAATTTCTTCGACTTTGAAATCAGCCCGGAAACTTGCTTCTGTTGGCGAAAAGGCTTTAGGAATTTCTTGTGTTTTTCCATCCATTAATCGGTGGAAATCTTTTACTTTATTGAAGTTTTGGTCTTTAGAAACAAAGTCTTTTTCAACAGAATAATGAATTAAGCCATAGTAAGCTAATGCTTTGGCGATTCCATCTTGATTATTGGTATCTGTAATATAAGTTGCAACCTCTTTTACAACTGAGACCGCATTGCCCATCGCAATCCCATAACCAACTCCAGAAATCATCGTCAAATCATTTTCCGAATCGCCAAAACACATGACTTGGTCTAAAGTAAAACCATAGTGTTCTCCTAATCTTTGAATTCCTGGTAATTTTCCTCCTGATTTTGAAATTAAGTCAACAGAATAAGGATTGCTTCGTGTCACCAGTAATTCTGGAAATGCCTCTTGTAGGCGAGCCGTTTCGTTTCTTGTTGCAACCATCATCGCCTGATAAATTACTTCTTCTTCATTATCAGCTAAATTTGAATTTTGCGGTAAAACTCTGCGAATAATGTGTTTAAAACTGTTTCTTGCCACCCCTGAAGTACCTGAGGGCAAAACACCTGACAAAAAACTGGCTAAACGTGTCTCGCCAAATTTTAAAAGGCCAGAGCCATTTACCCCGTGGGCTGTTCCCAAAGAGATGTCAGAATGGTTTTCAGTGGCATAATTTATCAGGTTTTTTAAGGATTTTTGTTCTAAAGGATTTTGGAAAATCACTTCTTTTGGTGTGAAAATATACTGACCGTTGTAACTTACAGCAAAGTCTAAATCTAAATCTTCTAATAATGGCATGACAAAAGCTGGGCCTCGCCCGGTGGCAATCCCGACAAAAATATCTTTTTGACGTAGCTCTTGTATTGCTTTACGAGTACTTGTTGCTACTCCTCGTGTTGAAGTAAACAGGGTTCCATCTAAATCAAAAAATACTGCTTTTATATCCATCTCTCAAATCTTTTCTAGCTTTGGCAAAGCTTTCATTTATTAACTAAATTATACAGTAATTTTAATTCTATTTCATTTATTAGTTATTTTTTTCTGGACTAAATTTTGATATAATGCTAATGCTGGCTTTTATTCGGAGTCTTTAAAATTAAATATTTAATTATTGTTTATTATAGATAGATAAGGAAATAATGATGAAAAAAATCTTAATTCTCCACACTGGTGGAACAATTTCGATGGCGGAAGATGAAAATGGTCATGTTTCCCCAAATGCAGTCAATCCAATGAATGCTGTGAGCATGCAATTTGATGAAGTAAACTTAGTGACAGAGGATATTTTTAACTTACCTAGTCCACATGTCACTTTATCAGATATGTTGGTTTTGAAAAATCGAATCAAAACAGCTTTTATTGCTGAGGATTTTGATGGAGTGGTCATTACACATGGAACTGACACACTTGAAGAAACAGCTTTTTTCCTTGACACTACTCTTTCGCGTGGTAAACCAATTGTTTTAACTGGTGCCATGCGCTCAAGTAATGAATTAGGAACTGACGGAATTTATAATTTACTGACAGCTATTCGCGTCGCTGCTGACAGTAATTCAAGTGACCGTGGCGTACTTGTTGTCATGAATGACGAGATTCATTCTGCTCGTTATGTCACTAAAACACACACGACTAATGTTTCAACTTTTCAAACACCTACACATGGTCCTGTCGGTTTACTGACAAAAAATAAAATTATTTATTTCCATAAAGATAGTGAAAATCAACATTTAGATGTTGCAACTGTTCATGGAAAGGTGCCAATTGTCAAAGCTTTTGCTGGGATGACTGGGGAAATTTTAGATTTACTCAATTTGGAACAATTAGATGGTCTTGTCATTGAAGCATTAGGTGCGGGAAATCTCCCACCTATTGCTAGTCAATCGCTTCAAAGATTATTAGATGCTAAGGTTCCTGTCGTTCTTGTTTCTCGTTGTTTTAACGGAATTGCTGAACCTGTCTATTCCTATCAAGGCGGTGGTTCGCAACTTTATGAAGCTGGCGTGATGTTTGCTGATGAAGTCAATTCTCAAAAAGCGCGTATTAAATTGATTATTGCATTGAATGCTGGCTTGAAAGATTTATCAGAATTACGGCCTTTCTTGGAAAATTAAAAAAAATTACTGACAAAAAAGAATCATCAGCTGACTGATGATTCTTTTTTTCCGATTTAAAGCGTATTAATCAATCGCTACTGACAGAATCGTCAGCTGACTGACAATTCCTTTATTTGCCGATTTAAAGCTCATTAATCAATCGCTTTAAACTGTCAGTAAATTTATTCTAAATTATCTTGTAATTCTTGCCAAATTTGTTGATTTTCTTCTAAAGAATAGGAATTGGCTCCAGAAGCTAGTGCATGGCCTCCGCCATCATGTCTTTTAGCAATTTCATTAATTGGCTTTACTTTTGAACGCATTCTTACTCGGAAATGTCCATCGGCTTGTTCCACAAATATTGCCCAAGATTCAATTCCTCGAATATTTCCCGGTGTAGAAACAATACTTGAAGTTTCTGCGTCACGTAAATCAAATTTTTTCAAAATTTCTTGAGTTAATAAAACACGTGCAGCTCCTTTTTCTGAAACTTCCATATTTTCATAAACAAAAGCTTGCAAGCGAGCAACTTTCATATCAAATGACGACATTTCTCGTCCTAAAGCTGGACGGTCAAATGGAAATTCTGCTAATTTTGAAGCTACTTTTAAGGTATTCGGCGAAGTGGCTGGATACAAGAAACGTCCAGTATCTCCAATAATTCCCGCATAAAGGAGGCGGGCGGCTTCTGCATTCAATTTAAGACCTGTTTCAAAGGCAAAATCGGCAACAATTTCTGATGCTGAGCTACGTTCAGGCTCCACTAGCAACAAATCTCCATAAGCATCATCATTTGGATGGTGGTCAATTTTAATTAGAAAATCAGCATTTTTGTAGCGGTCATCGTCAATTCGTGGTGTATTTGCTGTGTCACAAACAATAGAAAGATATTTTTCATCTTCTCTAAGTTCGACCAAATCCATTTCAGATAAATAGGTTAAGGTTGGTTCGTCATAACCAACTGCATAAATTCTTTTTTCGGGGAAATTTTCTCTCAAAATTGCTCGAAGTCCTGCTTGAGAACCAATGGCGTCTGGATCTGGATTTTTATGTCTGTGAATGAGAATAAGCTCATAGGCTTTTATTTTTTCTAAAATTTCGTTCATTTTTTCCTCTTTTATTTTTTATGTTAATTGTACATTGACTAGAACTTTAGCTACGATGTTATTGACATGATAAATTTCACAATCAACCATTGCACCAATACGTGTTTCTCCAATCACCTTTGGATAAATCTCTAGCACATTGTCAATAGCGGCGGCTCCCATCATATGCATATTTAATGCTTCAATGATGATATTCCGTCGTCTTTTTTTGGCAAAAACACGTTGAACAACTTGCGTAATAAGTTCTGCAAAAACACCATTAGCGATTGTTCCCACGCTATTTATCATAAATGGTTCGACCGTCACGGTGTAGGCTGAGCCTTTTTCTACCAAAGAATTAGCAATATTATCACTGAAAGTGTGAGCCACCTGACTTTCTTCCTGAGCTTTTTGTAAGCTTTGGAGAAGGTCCGATTTGGTAATAATTCCTGCGTAAGTATAATTTTCGTAAACGACAGGCATCATATCATAGCCTTCATAAATCATCTTTTGCGAAACGCTCGCCACTGTCATACTTGCTCTTGCAACATCAGCTCTTGTCATCACTTTATTGAGCGGAGTATCGTTTTTCTTATTTGTAACGTCCCGCATGGCAACTACACCCACAACAACATTGTAAGTGTTGACGACGGCAAAACGACTGTCATTCGTTTTTTTAACTAAATCTAAAAAATCTTTGACCGTATCTTCTTCACGTAAGGTTGCCCTTTTTTGATGAAAGACATCTCCGACCGTAATAATATCTTTTTTGATAAGTTCATTGGCCAAAGCGTGACTGATACGATTGGCAACGGTAAAGGTATCATAGGATGTCCGTAAAAGTGGAATCCCTAATTGATTAGCATAGTTGACAACTTCTTGGTCCACGTCAAAGCCCCCAGTAACTAAAACAGCATTCTGCTCTCTGAGGGCTAGATTTTGAATCTCTTTTCGGTCACCAACGATAACTAGACCATTGGGCGAGAGGTAGCGCTTGAAGGATTCTCTTTGCATGGCTGAAATGACAAATTTGCTGAATTCGACTTCTAATCCAGCAAGTCCACCTAAAACATCAGCATTAGCTATTTCTGCAAGTTTACCAAAGGTTAATCGATTGGCTACTTTTTGTCCTTTAACTGCCACCCTAACGGTTCCAGAACGGTCATTTACGGCTACCAAACCTAGTATTTCTGCTTCTTTGATTGCGCGATATGCTGTTCCGTCAGCAACTTTCATTCGATTGGCAATCCCACGTACACTGACTTGTTTACCAATTTCCAAACCTTCAATATAATTTAATATTTCTTCGTGCTTTGACATAAAACTTCAAATTTCCCCAATCTCTGAATTTTTTTGATAAATTTCATCGTCACTTTTTCCAAGTTCATATTGTTCAAAATCTCTAATTTTTTTGCTGTATTGATTTGTCCCTTTAAATTTTTTAACTAAGTGATAGCCTGATTTAAGGGCAACTTTTTTAGACGGAATATTTTCTTTATCAATCAATAAAATCAACTTTTTAAGCCCAAATTGTTCAAAAGAAAATTCTGTCAGTACTTTTAATGCTTCTGTCAGTAACCCTTGATTCCAATAATTTTGATTTAAAACATAACCAATTTCCGCAGACTGATTTTTATCAGAAATTTTCACAAAATGAATATCTCCAATCAGCCGATGTTCAGATTTCAACTCAATTGCCCATTTCCCTAAAGGACTTTTCATATAATCGTTAGCAATTGAAAAACGTGTTTCTGAAAGTGATAGATGCGGGGCAAAAACAAATTTTAGATTTTCAGGATTACCTGAATAGTCAAACATGTCCTCAGCATCTTTTAAATCAAAGGGACGCAAAAGCAATCGCTTTGTTTCAATAATGCTAAACTCAGCTAATTTGACATAAATATTCATGGCACTCCTTTTTGAATGTTTTCATGATTTTAATTATATCATAGTTTTTAACACTAAATTTAATCATTAAGACCTGATAAAAATACAAGCCTATCTGTAAGTGCTAAAGCGCCAACAGCTACGCTTTGACGAAGCGAATCTTCGCAACTACATCGCTGGAACGGCCAGTGAAGATACGAACAATGAGCATTATATCAGAAAGTCTATGAAAAATGAATGAAGATTTGTAATTTTAGGGCTCATTATTCCTCTACTATGCTGAGCTATGTTATAATTTTTATGGTAGAAAAAATGAATTATATAAAAATCAATTTAAAATTAAATAACCCCTTAGCTTTCTGGGCGAACTTTTCAGAAAGTGAGCGTTTCTTTTGGTTTGACCCTCAAAAAGAAACTTTTGTCATTGGCTGTGAGCGTTTGAAAGCCATTGACCTTGAACATGATAAGTTTTCTGACTATCCCTATCTCTTTCATAGTCAGACTTTTTTTGATGACATTAAAGGAGAACTTTGGGAAAATTTCGGTGGCGAAACCATTGCTTTTAAACATTATTTCGTTGTTAATAAGGAAAATTCTTACACCCTCACTTGTGATAGCCCACGAGAAATTTCTGAAATCACTATTCCAAAATTTAAGCATCAACTCACTGAAAAAGCTTCTGATTTTTCAGCTTGGCAAGAACTTTTTTATGCCATTCAAAAAAATTTTGCTGACGGAAAGAGTCGAAAAATTGTCGCTTCAAGAGAACTTGAATTTACAAGTCAAACCTCTTTTGAACTCGAAAGTATCATCCAAAATTTATTAGATAATAATCCAAATGCTTTTATTTTTGCGTATCAAAAAGGAAAAAGAATTTTCCTTGGAGCATCGCCCGAAATTTTAGTTCAAAAAGAAAATGACCAACTCCTTAGTTATGCCTTAGCTGGAACTTTTCCAAAAACAATGGAAAATGCGGGGCAAAAATTGCTGACAGACCCCAAAAATCTTTTAGAGCATGATATTGTTGTCCAAAAAATAAAAAGAAATCTGCTTGAAAAAGCCGAGACAGTAACGGTTGGAACAACCGAATTAATGGAGCTGAAAAATGTTTATCATCTTCGGACAATTTTAAGTGCTAAAAATTCTGAGCTTTCACTTATTGATTGGACAAAACAGCTTCACCCAACGCCTGCTCTTGGAGGAGAACCTCGTCATGAGGCCCTCGAATTCCTCAGAAAGCATGAAAATCATGAGCGAGGACTATATGCTGCACCCCTTGGCTTAATTGACAGCAAAGGAAATGGCACAATGATTGTCGGGATTCGTTCGGCTTTGATTGTGGACAAGAAACTTTATGCTTATGCAGGGTGTGGAATTATCCCTTCTTCCGATGCTTTAGAAGAATTTAGAGAAACCAAGGTAAAATTAAAAACCATTTTAGAAGCTTTGTAACTTTTTAAAATATTTTACGATTTTAATTTTTAAATTAGAAATGGAGATAGTCATGACCAATGAATATTTAGCTCCCTTTGTTGATGAACTTTTCAATTTAGGGGTACGTGAAGCTGTTTTTAGTCCAGGTTCACGTTCAACGGCTTTAGCCATGCTCTTTGAGGAATACAAAAAATACGATACTTATGTCAACATTGATGAACGTTCGGCTGCTTTTTTTGCTCTGGGAATTGCTAAAGCGAAAAAACGTCCTGTTGTTTTAGTTTGTACTTCAGGTTCTGCTGCGGCTCATCATTTCCCAGCTGTCCTTGAAGCAAAAATGAGTCGAGTTCCCCTTATTATTTTAACGGCGGACAGACCGGCTGAGCTTCAATTCGTTGGAGCTCCTCAAACAGTCGACCAGACCAGATTTTTTGGAAATTTTGTTAATCATTTTGAAAATCTTGAAGCTCCACATATTCAAACCCAGTCTCAGACAGAAACCTTTTGGACCTATCCACGTAAAGTCGCACAACGAGCTGTCTTATCAGCTATTTCCCCTCTTTCGGGTCCTGTGCAAATCAATGTTCCCTTGCGTGATCCTTTAGTTCCAGAATTAAAAAGTGAAAATTATGAAAAAGGACGTTCTAAACATGCCTTTAAATTCTATAAGGGACAAGCACAAGTGATACTTCCATTTGATGAAACATTGCTTTCTGGAAAAACATTAATTTTAGCCGGTGCCAATTTTGACAAAGATTATTCTGAAGCACTTTTAAAACTTGCTGAACAATTAAAAGCTCCAATTTTAGCGGATCCACTTTCTAATCTGCGTAATCACAATCATCCTTTGGTCATAGACTCTTATGATGCTTTTTTAGCAAATAATGATTTAAAAACTCAATTAAAAGCGGATGCTATTCTGCTTTTTGGACAAATGCCTGTTTCTAAACGTTTGCAACAATTCGTTGCTTTCAATAACGAAGCTGAATTTATTCAAGTTGACCCTGCTCTTGATTATCGCAACCCTAGTTTGACAACGACAACGATGGTTCAGTCTGATGTTCTCCCTTTTGCTTCTTCAATTAAAAAAGTAAATTCTGATAGTTCTTATTTGGAAAAATGGCAAAATGCTCAAGAAAAAATGCGACAACTTCTTGAAAAAGTGACTTATGAAGAAAATCCTTTTGAAGGACGTTATGTCCAAGAACTACAAAAACATTTGGAAGCACTGGATGCTCAACTTCTTGTTTCAAATAGTATGGAAATCAGAGATATTGATTATTGGTGGAAAAAAGCGAATGCCAAAGTTAGAATTCTAGGAAATCGTGGTGTGAATGGCATTGACGGGACTGAATCAACTGCACTCGGAATTGCTACAACAGGTAAACCGACGGTTTTGTTGACTGGGGATTTGTCAATGCTACACGATTTAAATGGTTTAATTGTTGGTAAAACACATGAACTTAATCTGACTATTGTATTATTTAATAATGACGGTGGTGGGATTTTTCATCATTTAGCTCAAAAAGGCGTACCGAATTTTGATTATCTTTTTTCAACTCCACATGGTTTAAATTTTGCTGGACTGGCTGAGTTGACTGGTTTAGATTATCATTTGGTCAGTGGCTATGCTGATTTTGGTCAGCAATTTGAGGATTCTCTTCATCAATCTGGCATTCATCTTTTGGAAATTAAAACGGATAAAGATTTAAGTCTTGCTTTACATCAAAAATATACGACTTATGAAAATTGATAAAAAAATAATTACTATTGATGGTTTTGATTATGCTGTCCGTATTTGGGGGACTGGAGAGGTCCTATTTGCACTGCATGGTTTTTCTGAAAGTTCTAATACTTGGCGAAATCTTCATTTGGCCGGCTACAAAATTGTTGCTATCGATTTGTTAGGTCACGGTTCATCAGCAAAACCAAAGGAACTTGACCCTTATAAACTTGAGGCGATTTTGAAAAATCTGCACTCGCTATTTGCGCAATTTACTGACGGAAATGCTTTTTCACTTCTTGGCTATTCAATGGGCGGACGATTGGCGCTTCGTTATTGCCTTGCTTATCCGTCAGCTCCTGTTAAATATTTGATTTTAGAATCAACTGGTCCTGGGCTTTTATCTAGTGAAGACCGCAAAAAAAGACGACTGGCTGACGAAGAATTAGGACAGAAGATTTTGTTAAATGGGTCTGCTTGGTTTGCTGACTTTTGGGCTAATATTTCACTTTTTGAATCACAAAAAAAGCTGTCAGTAAAAATTCAACAGGAAATTTGGGAAAGCCGTGCAAGCAATTCACCCTTAGCTCTTGCCCAAACTTTGAATGGAACAGGTCAAGGCCAGCTTTTCTATGTTGGCGATAAAATTTCTTTAATAAAATCCAACATTCTCTATCTATCTGGTGATTTAGACGAAAAATATTCAAAAATTGCTAAAGAAATTTTTGCTCCAAATCCGAATGTCACTTGGATTTCTGTTGCTGCTTCTGGTCATAATATTCATCTAGAAAATCCGGTCACCTATCAAAAAAAACTAGAGGAATTTTTACCTTAGTCAAAATGCTTTATGATATAATTGAAAAGTAATGCCTATATCACTTCTGTCAGTAAAACTGATGAATTAGTTTTACTGACAGAAATAAATACAATAAAAATAATTTTTCTAAGTGGACTTATGAAAGTTAATGAAAATAATAGAACTTCATAACTTCTAAACACTCAACGACAATCTGACATCAAAAATATCAGTTTGTTGCTGACCCTGAAGTCTAAGCGCTAAAGCGTAAAGACCCTAGGGCCCCTCACATCTTAATTTTAATTGAGTTCGGACTCGCAGAAGTTGATGAAAATAGATAAAATGGAACCTGGGCTATGCCCAGAACCGCATTTTTCTAATTTTCACAACTTCTAGCGCTCGTCCTCACATCTTAAAGGAGAATCATGTCAAAATTTAACTGGGTTGCTCTCAACCGTAACTACGAAGATATTATTTATGAAACTTATGATGGAATTGCTAAAATTACCATCAATCGTCCTGAAGTCCGCAATGCCTTCCGTCCCAAAACCGTCGTTGAAATGATTGATGCTTTTAGTGTCGCTCGTGATGATACCAATGTCGGCGTGATTATTTTGACTGGTGCAAATCATGGAAAAGGTGAAGATAAAGAAGCCTTTTGTTCTGGTGGTGACCAAAAAGTACGTGGAAATGGTGGATATGTTGGTGAAGACCAAATTCCTCGTTTGAACGTTTTAGATTTGCAACATTTGATTCGGATTACACCAAAACCTGTCATTGCTATGGTAAATGGTTTTGCCATTGGTGGAGGTCACGTGTTACATATCGTTTGTGATTTGACTATCGCTTCTGAAAACGCAAAATTTGGGCAAACTGGTCCGCGTGTTGGTTCTTTTGATGCTGGTTATGGTGCTGGTTTACTTGCCGCTATGGTTGGGCAAAAGAAAGCACGTGAAATATGGTTCCTCTGCCGTCAATATACTGCCCAAGAAGCAATGGACATGGGAATGGTTAATACTGTTGTTCCATTTGACCGTCTTGAAGAAGAAACCGTTCAATGGGCCCAAGAAATGCTTGCCCTCTCACCAATGGCGCTTCGTATGCTCAAAGGTTCAATGAATGCTGCAACTGACGGACTTGCTGGACTGCAACAATTTGCAGGAGATGCAACACTTATGTTCTATACGACGGATGAAGCCAAAGAAGGACGCGATGCTTTCAAAGAAAAACGCAAACCTGATTTTGACCAATTTCCAAAATTCCCATAAAAATTTCCAAAATTGCTGACAAAGCGTCTTTTTGACGCTTTTTGTGATTTAAAAGTTACTGACAGGATTTCTGTCAGTAAAAAATACACAGAAAGGAGAAAATTGAGTTCGCTCACAGCTTAAATAATGAAATGGTTAAAAAAACAGGCGGAACTTTATCCCCAAAAACAATTTTTAAATGACTATACTTTTGCCCAAATCAATCAGGAAGTCAATAAGATGGCTGAACATTTGGCTCCTCTTATTGACAATCAATCACGGGTTGCGCTCCTTTCAGAAAACTCTGTTGAAATGGCAGTCGTTTTGTTTGCCTTGCTCGGTTTGTCAAAAGAAGTTCTTCTTTTGAATAGGCATCTAACCGAATACGAACTGGCTGACCAAATCAAGGAACTCGAGATTGAGACAGTCTTCACATCGGATTCACTGACAGAAAAAGTTACTGACAGCATTTCTTTTTCGGAAATTTGGACTAGTAACCCTTGCCCTGTAAGTCTGTCAGCAGATTTTCCTGATGAAAAAATTGCCGTCATCATGAACACTTCCGCTACTACCGGAAAATTTAAATCTGTCCCTATTACTTGGGGCATGATTTCAAATCACGTCAAAGCCTCAAAGGAAACACTTGGCGCTTATGACAATGATAATTGGCTGGTCATCTTACCCATGTTTCATGTCTCTGGACTTTCCATTATTATGCGTACTTTATATAATGCAACATCAGCGACCGTTGTTGATAAATTTGATGAAAACCAACTTCTTGAAATGATCAATTCTGGGAAAATCAACATGGTTTCACTCGTCCCAACCCTTCTTACGAGAATTGCTGACAAATTGCATAGCAATAACTTACGTTTAATTCTACTTGGTGGTGAATTTATTCCCCAACCTTTAATCAAAAAATGCCAAGAATTAGGTCTTCCTATTTATAAAACTTATGGCATGACTGAAAGTTTTTCACAGTCTGTCACTTTTAATATTTTAGATTTCCCTGATAAAACAAGCTCTGTCGGGCGACCTTTACCAGGTGTTGAAATTGAGATTCGTCAAGCTGACCTTGCTGGCGTTGGTGAAATTTGGTTAAAATCTCCCATGTTGATGAAAGCTTACCTCGGCCAAAAGCCTTACGGCACTGCTTTTGAAACAGGCGATATCGGTTATCTTGACGCGGACGGTTTTCTCTATCTGCTCAATCGCAGAAAAGATATCATTATTTCTGGCGGTGAAAATATTTACCCCAAAGAAATTGAAGATTTAGTTTATTCTCTTCCTGAAATCAAGGAATGTGCACTTGTTGCTAAGCCAGATGCCAAGTGGGGACAAGTGCCAATTCTCTTCGTTTCAGGCAATATTTCCCAAGAAAAATTAGAAAACTTTCTCACTGAAAAACTGGCAAAATACAAACGCCCCCAATCCATCACTTTCATGGATGAATTGCCCAAAAATGCTTCTGGAAAAATCTTAAGAAAAGAGCTTAAAGGATGATAATTGAAAAAATTACAATGTTTCATGTTCAACTCCCTATGAAATTTGATTTTAAGACCGCCAAAGGTTCCTTGAATCTCCGAGATACAATTATTATAAAAGTTGAAAGTCCTAACGGACTTTCGGGATTTGGTGAAGTTGTTGCTTTCACGACTCCTTTTTATACTTCAGAAACTTTTGCTGATTCTTGGAAAATCTTGGAAGAAACTTACCTGCCAGAAATTTTGCAAAAAGAATTCTCACACCCTTTTGAAATACATAAATTTTTTAGAGATCCCTTACCAATGGCACTGGCCGGACTAGAAAATGCACTTCTAGATTTGTATTTTAAAGAAAGAAATAAAAATTTGATTGCTGGTCTTTTCCAAGAAAAATTAGCTGATAAAATCCCACGTGGTGCGGTGCTAGGACAAATGTCTGACGAGCAAACCATTAAGGAAATTGACCAACTTATTAACAGTGGCGTCAAAAGAATTAAATTAAAAATTAGTCCACAAATTGGGACTGACTTGATTAAAAAGCTGGTAAAAAGATATCCACAAATTACATTTGCTCTTGATGCCAATCGAAGTTTTCAACTGACAGACTGGCCAGTCATCAAAGAGCTAGACGAACTTGGTCTGGCTTGTATCGAAGAACCTTTTGATATCAAAGATTTATCCGAATTAAAATTACTGACAGAAAACTTCTTAACACCAATTTGCTTCGACGAATCTGTTCAAGATTTGGAAAGTCTAAAAATACTGACAGAACTTCCTTTTCAAACGATGCTCAACGTAAAAATTGGTCGTTTAGGTGGACTTTATCAAACGCAAAAAGCTATCGAATTTTGCAGACAGCATCAGATTGGCTTTTGGATTGGCAGTATGGTTGAGTCTGGCATCTCAAAAATACTCCATATCCAACTCGCCGCGCTTTCTGGAAATGCTATGGCCGGTGATTTATCCGATTCTAAGCATTATTTTGACATAGACCTCATTCAACCAGAAATTGCCTTTCCAAACGGTTGGATGACCGTTCCGACTGGAATTGGTATCGGTCTGTCAGTTAATGAAACGCTACTCAAAGGTTATACTGTAAATAAATTAATTATGACCTACTTTAGATGAACGAAAAAAGAAAAGAACTGGAACCTCTACTTACAGGTGAATTTTACTTCGCAAATTTCATCCACAACCTTGAAGCTCTGCTTCAAGCAGAACCACTTTTTTCCTACATCCACTCCGTTGTCTCTTTTGGCAATGTCGCTAGCTATATTATCGGTTCCAGCTAAGTACAGTTCTTCGCTACGCTCGAATGTCTATGCTAAAGCGCAACGAGAATCGCAAGTACTTGCTGGCAGGGCAAGCGTCAGCCAAAAAAGCAATTTTCATCATTTCAAGACAGTCAGCGACAAACTGCTTGTTGCTGTCCCCGAAGCTCGTGCACTAAAGTGCTAAGGCCCTAGGGCGGTATCACATCTTATTAAGGAGATTTTCCAATGAACATGATTGACCAACTCAATATCACAGATTTTCAAGTTTTTACTGACGAGAATTCTGACAAGTCTGTCTGTAAAATTTATAAATTCTCAAGTAAAATGATTCTCAGCGATTTTCATGCTCAACCACACGGCTTTTTAAATGGAGGTGCAAGTCTTGCTCTCGCTGAAATCACAGCTGGTATGGCAAGTAATGCAATCGGCTCCGGTCAATATTTTGCCCTTGGTCAAAGCATTAACTCCAACCATCTCAATCCAAAAAAATGCGAAGGTTTCGTAAATGCCCGCGGTCTTCTCCTCAAAAATGGCAAACGCAACCATGTCTGGGAAATCAAAATCACTGACGAAAATGAAACGCTCATTTCTCAAATCACAGTGGTCAATGCTTTGGTACCACAAAAAAACTCTGACAAATAGTCAGAGTTTTTTTTAGACGCCGTATGTTAACCATTTTCTCTTATAAAATAAACCTCAAATTCATCAGCAACCTTATCACTTCCTGAAGGAAGAATTCTCATTTTTACTTTATTTTTATTAATAACTTTATAACGGAAAAAAGCTTCTTCTCCTCTTTCATTAATATTTATTTTCACTGGTCGAAAACCATCTTTGTCGAGTTCATTCAATGGGCGATAAACAGAATTTTCTCTTACAAATTCCCCATCAATATTCCCTCGACCATTTTTCAATTCTCTAAATATTAACTCCACTTGTTCTTTACCATACTTAAAATGAGGCTCATTATCCAAATTGGCTCGATAAAATTGTACCTTGAGCTCTTTAGACATTGGTAATCTTACATCTGAAATCCAAGCGCCATACAAAAAATGAATCGAATCTTTTTTATTTTTCTTCTCATTTTGACTTTTAACCAAACTCTGGCAAGATTTAAAAATTACTAAAGGAATCAAAATTACCAATAAAACTAAAATTATCCATTTCACATTTTTCAAATTTTCATTTTTCATAAACTCCTCCTTTGTCATCTTTATAATGATACTTTACCATAAATAAGGATACAAAAAAGAGCACATAAGCTCCATACTTAGTGCTGCTACCGTCAGGTCCTGACACGCTTCGTAAGAAACTTATTGCTCCGAAAACTATTATAACACAATTTATTTTTTTCGTCTATTTTTAAAGAAAACTTGCATGATTTTTGCACACTCGTCTTCTAAAATCCCCGATTCTACTTGGACTCGATGGTTCAGTCGCTTGTCTTCTAAAATCTGATAAAGACTGACCGTTCCTCCAAATTTAGGATTTGTCGCTCCAAAGTAAACTTGTGGAATCCGCGCTAACCCAATTGCTCCGGCACACATGACACAAGGTTCAATGGTGACAAAGAGGGCGCAATCAAGAAGTCGCCAATTTCCCACTGCCCGATTTGCCGCTTCAATCGCACAAACTTCAGCATGATGTGTCGCCCGACCATCAAGCTCTCGCCTATTGAAATCACGCGCAATAATTTCGCCGTCTTTGACAATGACAACTCCAATCGGAACTTCCTCATTTTCAGCTGCTTTCTGCGCTTCTTTGAGTGCTTCCTTCATAAAAAATTCTTTTTCTTCTTCTGTAAAATTCATTTATCCTAAAAATTTCTCTTGTTCAAGACAATATATTTTGACTGGAACTGCTTCAAATTGTTCTAATGTCCCATTGACAATTGTATTATCTAAACAAATATAGTTTCGATGTTTCCCAAATAAAAAACCACTCACATGACCAACAAAGACCTGAACATCAGTGTTTGGTACCCCCACAGCTTTAGCAACACTATTTCGCCGTTCAAAAGAATCTCCTGGCAAATGTTCCCAAAACAAATCTTTTGTCTTCTCTTTTTCATAAGAAAGGCTCATTTTTGCACTATGAGAGAGTACCACCCACTTATTTCCAATTTTTTCAATCAACTGTTCTGGCTGACCAAAGTTATTTTTCATTTCTGTCAGTAAAAATTGTCTGTCAGTAACTGACAGTTTTTTCCAGTTTTCAATTGAATACTGCCAGCCATTTGGTGGAGCCCCTTCATAAATATCAATCGTTCCAATTACATTAGAAAGTTGCTCTTCATCCGTTTTACCGTCACTTGCAAGTTCTGACCACATTTGTTCGTGATTTCCCATCATGACTGTCACATGATAGCCAGCATCTGGCAAAGTTTTTAATAAATAAAGTAAGACATCAAAGCCAAATCGGCCGTGATCAATGCTATCTCCCAAGACAAAAAGCCGGTCATTTTTACTAAAATGAATCTCTGTCAGCGTTTTTTTCAAGCCAGATAAGCGTCCATGAATATCAGAAACAAATAAATTTCGCTGATAGTGCTTATCATCATTGACAAACCTCGTTTTAGAACTATCAGCACTTTTTTTAACCAATTGTTCAATCTGACTTTTCGTTTTTGGTGGATTGTAATTAAGCACACAATTTTGGATACTGACAAAACCAAAGAAAATTCCTGTCAGTAAAATGATAAATGAAATGAGGAAAATTAGCTTTTTAAAAGGGCTTATCAAAGTTGCCATTTTTTATGCGGAACTGCTAAATCAGTAATGACAGTATCTCCTGCTGCTTCTTTTGCTTCTGTCAGTAAAATATCCAAATCACCAAATTGTGGCAGATGAGTCAAAATTAATTTTTTAACCTTTGCATCCTTAGCAATTTGACCAGCTTCAATTGATGATAAGTGATTAGGCATTTTTGCTTTATCTTTAAAGAAATAAACATCAGCAAGAAGAAGGTCAGCCTCTTTGGCAAAGTCAGTCAATTCATCAAAATAACCCGTATCTCCAGTATAAATCAAAACTTGTCCCGTTCTGCGTTCAACAATGCGCATGGCATAATTCACCACAGGATGAACTGTTTTTAGAAAAGTAATATCAAAAGGACCAACTTTTGTTCCATTTTCGACATCATAAAGATGACCTTCTGAAACCTTATCCAAAGTTAATTTAGAAAATTCATATTCATTTTCCCCATGGCCATAAATAGGCAACATCATTCCATCCCAACCATCTTGACCCAATGGATAAAGCTGACGATATTGGCGAAGAGCCCCCAAATCTGCAATATGGTCTTCATGATAATGACTCAAAATAACTGCATCAAGTTGAGTTGGTTGCAATTCATGTTCAAGTTCTGTCACCGCGCGTGAACCACAATCTAAAAGCATGTTAAAACCTGATTCTGATTGTAAAAGATAAGAGGTTGTTCCGGCATCGCGCGTAGGATATCCGCCCCAAACACCTAGTGCTGTTAATTTCATATTTTTTCTCGCTTTCTTTATTTTTTGCTTAAATCTATTATAACAAAGCAAAGCTAATTTAGCTTATGCGCCATTTAAACTTTACTGACAAACAAAAAAAGTGGTAGAATCCACCACTTTTATTTTATTTCCAAATTTTATCCACAATCTTTTTAATATGTGCTAATTTAGCCCATTCTTCTTCCTCAGTCAAATCGTTTCCTTCTTCTGTAGAAGCAAATCCACATTGTGTTGAAAGTGCTAAATTTTCAAGTGGAATCGATTCAAGCGCCTCGTCTAAGCGAGCTTTAATGTCTTCATACTTTTCAAGTTCTGGATGTTTAGAAGTGAAAAGTCCTAACACAAGCAAGACATCTTTTCTTTGATTCCAGATTTCTGCTAAGGGAGCAAAAGAACCTGAGCGAGCATCATCGTATTCTAAAAAGAAAGTATCATAATTAAGCTGACCTAAGTATTTTGCCACAGGCTCATAAGAACCCTCAAATAAATAAGTTGATTTGAAATTCCCTCGACAAATATGAGTTGAAACTCTCAAGTCCTCAGGTAAATCCTTCAAGAGTTTATTAACAAGATAGACAATGTCTTCACACATCTTAACATACTTTTCATGATTTTCTGGATCATCTAGTAATCTGGCAATAAGATAAGCCCAAGTCGTATCGTCCAGTTGAATATAACGCGCACCCAATTCATAAAAATGGAGCAAAGTTTCATGATAAGCTTGAGCCAAATCATCTAAGAATTCTTCCCAACTTCCATAAAATTCTGGCCAACGGTCTGAACGACCATCACGATTTGGAATTAACGAAGGTGAAGGAATAGTAACTTTAGGTTCAACTCCTTCTGGTAAAAGACTTTTTAAATAGTTAAAATCCGCAAAAAAGGGATGTTCTGGGTTAAAAGCTACTTTACCAGTCAATTCAATATTAGTTGTCCTTGTTTTTGCACCATGGAATTTATAAGAATCCTCTTGTTCATAAGTCCCAACTCCATTAAGCCCCCAGAGGAAATCTAAGTGCCACCACGAACGATTAAATTCTCCATCTGTCACCGCTTTAAGGCCAACGTTCACTTCTTCTTTCACTAATCTCTTAATTTCAGATTCTTGAATTTTTTTAAAGTCACTTAATGGAAGTTGCCCTTCTGAATAAGCCAAACGTGCTTCTTTTAAAGCTTGGGGACGAAGAAAACTTCCAACGTGGTCAAAATGATAATGCTTATAAGTTTTTGTCATGAAATTACCTAGATTCTATTAGTTTAACTCATTCCATTGTAGCAAAGCGTCATTTCTTTGGTCTTAGAAATTTTCAATGACATGATGTAAATATTTAATATTAAATTCAAGTGATTGACTTAGGAGTCAGACTGGTATAAACTTTTACTTATAAGAGAGGTAAAGAGATGAAAGCAATTGGAACTATTGATTCTAGCAAAAATTTTATTGACTTTGAAATAGAGAAGCCAATCTTAAGACCCCATGATTTATTGATAAAAGTCGAGGCAATCTCAATCAATCCAGTTGATACAAAGGTTAGAAAAGGGATTAAAGGCAATTTAGCAGAACCAAAAATTCTAGGTTGGGATGGTTTAGGAACTGTCGTCGAACTTGGGAGTGAAACTAAGCTTTTTAAAGTTGGGGATAAAGTGTTTTGGGCCGGTGATGTTACTCGTTCAGGTTCAAATGCTGAATTTCAAGCCGTTGATGAACGAATTGTTGGTTTTGCTCCCAAAAATTTGACCAAAGAAAAAGCAGTCGCGATGCCTCTAACAAGTTTGACTGCCTATGAACTTCTCTTTGAAAAACTAGAAGTGACTGATGAATCTAAAGGAAAATCACTCCTCATTATTAATGGTGCAGGGGGTGTTGGCTCAGTAGCAATCCAAATGGCCAAAAATGCCGGATTGACAGTGATTGCTACGGCATCAAATCCTCAAGCCATTGAATGGGTCAAAAATTTTGGCGCCGATTATACCGTCAATCATCATGAAAATTTGGTTCCTCAAGTTCATGAACTTGGCTTTAAGTTTGTAGATTATATTTTAATTTTAAATGCCGTTGTTGAACATATGCCAGCAGTAAATGAGTTAATTGCGCCACAAGGTTCGATTGCAAATATTGTTGAACCAGGGCAAGCTATTAATTTAGATCAACTAGCTCATAAATCTGCACGTTTTAACTTTGAATGGATGTTTACAAAAGTCGTCTCAAATACATCTGATTTACAAAGTCAACATGATATTTTAAATAAAGTTTCTGAATGGCTAGATAATGGCGTTCTAAAAAGTACAATGACTCAGAATCTCGGACCAATTACTGCTGAGAATGTGAAAAAAGCTCATGAACTCATTGAAGAAAATCATACAATCGGAAAAATTATCCTGTCTTAATGATTAAAAAAATCCTCTTATTTGAGGATTTTTATATTTCATCAAAACGAACAATTAAATAAACGGCTCCTATCATGAAAGTAGAGCCCATCATTGTCCAACTTCCAAACCAATTTCCAGCAAGTGTTGCAATAGCTGCTCCAGCAAAGAAAATACTGATAAGTGCGGCATATATACCAACTGACCGGAGTTTTTGTTTATCTTTGGTAATGATATACTGAGCAAGATTTGCCGACATGGACTTCATATTACCTGTCATAAAGATACTTCCGTAAGCACGACCATGAACTTTTGTAAAAGTATCATATTGTATCGCCATAAAGTAAGAGAAAATTCCAACATAAAAGGAAACAGGAATCTTCAAGCCCAAACCATAAGCCAAGGCGAAAATTGTCACCCCTAACCATTGAACCAATAACAAATAAGAGGCATCAAAACGGCGACGTTTCATCAAATAGTGAGAATAAAATCCCCGAGTCATTACTCCTAATATAAAGAAGATAATCGGAATTGCAAAATCCCAAAACCTAGCAAAATCTCCTTTAGCAATATTAATCCCCGCCTGAATAACATTCCCTGATTGTGCACCAATAAAACGGTCATTAAAATGAAAGAATGAGAAACCATCCATAAAACCTGCATTTAATGCAAAAATTAATGCAATACGCAGTTTTTCTTTAACTTGTCTATCCATAATTAGAATTATATCACAAAGATTATTTTCATTGTTTTTCAATAATGGTTTCAATTTCACTTTTTTATTTATTATTCTGGATTTAAGTAATATATTAAATAGTGAAGCGGATTCAAAAGACTAAAAGAATCAACTTTTTTGAGTTATAATGGATTTAAACGATTAAGAAGACAAGCGATTTTTCACTTTACTAACGAGGAGGAATTAAAATGAACGGTTATCAACAACAATACACTTGTATCAAATGTGGCAATCATAATTTTGAAGAAGATCAACTTCAAGCAACCGGTGGAAATTTTTCAAAGATTTTTGATGTTCAAAATAAGAAATTTATTACTATTTCTTGTTCTCAATGTGGTTATACAGAACTCTACAAAGCACAAACGAGTACGGGAATGAATATTTTAGATTTTTTACTGAACGGTTAGCTTAGGTAGTCAATAAATTTGAAAATAAGACTTAGGTCTTATTTTTATTTAAGAAAATTAAGTTATAATGTAAAGTACATACTTTAAGAAAAGGAAGAGAGTCTTTATGGCCGTTTTGGAATTAAAAAATATTAGGAAATCCTATTTTCTTGGAAAAGAAGAATTTCCTGTCCTCAAAGGGATCAACCTCGAGTTTGAACGTGGTGATTTCGTCAGTCTCCTAGGAGAATCTGGGGGAGGTAAGTCAACTCTTATGAATATCATTGGAGGACTTGACCGTAAATATGAGGGGGATGTCATCGTTGACGGCCTTGCTCAAAAAACAAAAAAAGAAAAAGATATGGATGCTTACCGTCGAGATACAATCGGTTTCATCTTCCAATCTTTCAATCTGGTTAGCTATTTGAGTGTATTAGATAACATTTTAATTAGTCTTAAAATGACAAGCTTATCTGATAAAGAACGTCATGAAAGAGCGATTGAGCTCACAAAACAAGTCGGTCTTTACGAACACCGTAAAAAAAATCCATCACAACTTTCTGGAGGACAAAAACAAAGAGTCGCAATCGCGCGTGCCCTAGCTTCTGACCCTGAAATTATTCTTGCTGATGAACCTACTGGTGCTCTTGACTCACAAAACACGAAAGAAGTTTTAGCACTCTTACGTCAAATTGCTCAATCTGGTAAAACAGTAATCGTCGTTACTCACTCACAAGAAGTTGCTGATTACGGTACAAGAATTATCCGTTTGGCCGATGGACAAATCACAGGTGACGAACGTCTAAAAGAACCCTATCCTGTTGAATCACATCAACGAATGAACTCAAAAGCATTGTCATATCGTGATACTTTCAGAACAGCCTTTAAACACTTTACTCACTCTTGGAAAATTAATTTATTAATTGCAATCGGAACAGCAATCGGCCTGTTCTCAGTCATCTTTTTCTTAGGACTAGGAAATGGTGCAACCAAATATATGAATGACACCATTACTTCAAGTGTCAATCCGAATGTGGTTACCATCTTCAAGCGGACAACAACTGATAATAAATTAGGAAATGAGCAAGCACTCCAACAAACGCAACAAGAACTTGGAAATGCTGCTACTAACCTTGACAGTACTCATCTTTCAAAATTGAAAAAAGTTGATAACGTCAAAAAAGTTGAGCCAACTTATTCAATTTCTGGCTTAGGAACACTTACTGCCAGTGATAAATCTAAATCTGGTTTAATGACTCTTGATACTTGGACTCAATCAAATATCAATGATGATTACGTTGCCGGTTCAAAACCTGCTGATGGCGAAATCGCAATCTATGCTAGTGATGCTAAAGAATTAAATAAAGATTATAAATCATTAGTTGGCAAGAAAATTACTTTAAAAATTCCAGCTAAAACAGCTGCTGGAACAAGTGTTGAAGTTACAAAAGAATTCACTGTTTCTGGTATTTTGAAAAATCCTCAAGGACCTGCAAGCTCTTCTAGCAGCCTAATTGCCACTTACAATACTGTCAAAGCTGCTCTTGAATCTGCTAATGCAGATACTGATGCCACTTATGCAGTAGTTACAGTTAATAAAGTAGATAATGTTAAATCAACAACTTCTGACATTCAAGACTTGAAAATTGATGGAACAAAAGCATTCGTTACATATAGCGTTACTTCATTCCTCGATATCATCACTAATATTACAAATATCGTCAGCTATGTTCTTGCCGCTATCGCCGGAATCAGTTTGATTGTATCAATCTTTATGATTGTTGTTACTACTTACATGTCTGTTGCTGAACGGACAAAAGAAATTGGCGTTATCCGCGCACTCGGTGGACGTAAGAAAGATATTTCTCGTCTCTTCACCGCTGAAAGCTTGATTCTTGGTCTGTCATCAGCCGCTATCGCTATTGGATTTGCCTACCTTGGACAATTCCTCATCAATAAAGCTCTAAGTAGTTTCCTTGACGGGGCAAGTATCGTTCAAATTTCTGGTGGACACATTATCTTTGCGATTATCGTTGCTGTATTAATTGCTCTCCTCGCAAGTTTAGCGCCAAGTGGACGTGCAGCACGTTTGAACACAATTGAAGCCCTCGCTTCTGAATAACATACAAATTCTTCTGTCAGTAATTTCAAATGACTGACAGAACTTGTAGATGAAGTTTATCTACTGACAGTCTCTGTCAGTAAACCTATGATTTCAAAAAATAGACCTTGCCAAAAGACAAAGCCTATTTTTTGTACTTTATATTGTTTGGTGGCCTTCCAGCCTTATGTTAGAATTAAAGTAATAGACAAATAAAAGGAGTATTAATGCAAGAAATAATTATCCAAGTCATGAACCAATTTGGCTACTTTGGTGTTGCCTTTCTCATTATGATTGAGAACATCTTCCCACCAATTCCTTCCGAAGTAATCTTAACTTTCGGTGGTTTCATGACTACTTATAGCGAACTGGGGATTATCGGCATGATTATCGCAGCCACTATTGGTTCTGTGCTTGGTGCATTGATACTCTACTTCGTTGGTCGTCTTTTAAGCGTTGAACGCTTAGAAAAATTAGTTTCTGGACGTTTAGGAAAAGTACTTCGTCTTAAACCAGAGGACATCACAAAAGCTGAAAAATGGTTTTTAAAAAGAGGATATGCAACGATTTTCTTCTGCCGATTCATTCCTTTAATTAGAAGTCTAATTTCAATCCCTGCTGGTTCTGCTAAAATGAAACTCCCAAGTTTTCTTATATTAACAACTTTGGGAACACTTATTTGGAACATTGTTCTAGTGTGCCTTGGAGCCGCTCTTGGTGATAACTGGGAGATGATTGCTGGAATTCTTGATTCTTACTCTTCAGTTGTGGTTGTGATTTTAGGGATTATTTTCATCCTTGCGATTCTTATCTTTGTCAAGAAACGATTTTTCCCCAAAAATAAAAACTATTCATCTGATACAGAAAAATAAGCTTTAATGCTTATTTTTTTTATAAAATTTCATTAACTTTTGTTATAATTGGTAATACAAAGGAGATTTTATGGTATCTAAAGGGCGTTTAGCCGGTTTTATTGATGCAATTATTGCAGTAATAATGACTATTATGTTATTAGAATTCGAATTACCTAAAACAGGTGGAATTCTTGATTTTTTGAAAGATAATCTCGTCTATCTGATTGCTTATCTTTTGAGTTTTATCTATGTTACAACTTCTTGGTTTAATCAACAATATATGCTTTCACAGGCTGAGAAAATCACTCGTCGAATCTATCATAGTTGCATGATTTGGGTACTCTCATTATCAATGCTTCCTGTACTTTCTGCTTGGGCTGGACGCACAATGGACTTCTTTCATGATTTCGGAATCCACTCACCAAAAGCACCTGCCCTACTCTTTATCGTGATGATTTATATTTGGGGATTTGCATATAGTTATATGACCGATTGTTTTATTGCTGACAATCCTAAAGAAAAGGCTGAACTAATCGCTCAAATGGAAGTTTATCACTATTTACGGAATCCTTTTTGGAAGATTGGAATGGTCATTAGCTTCATTATCACTTTTTTCTATCCCCCTTTTGTATTCATTTATACAGCAGGAGAAATGATTATTGCGACAATAAGAAGTCAAAATAAAAAAAGCTCAACTTAAATCGTTGAGCTTTTTAGTTTATTGACCAACAGTCAATTGTTCTGAAACATACTTAGCATAGAGTGGATGTGCGGCAACAAGTTCATTATGTTTGCCACTCCCTGTGATTTGACCTTTTTCAATAAAGTAAATCTTATCCGCGTCAACAATTGTTGAAAGTCTATGCGCAATTACGAGCGTAGTGCGACCTTTCATCAAACTATCTAAAGCCTTTTGAACCATTGATTCTGATTCACTATCCAAACTAGCCGTTGCTTCATCAAGCATCAGGATTTTTGGATTTCTCAAGAAAGCACGAGCAATTGCTAAACGTTGTCTTTGACCACCAGATATTTTCACACCTCGTTCACCAACTTCCGTATTAAGTTGATCAGGCATATTTTCAACAAAGCTTCTTGCAAAAGCTAAGTCAAGAACTTGCCAAAGGTCATCATCTGTATAGTCTCCTTCAAGTCCATAAGTTAAATTTTCACGAATGGTTCCAGCCATGATTGCTGAATCTTGACTGACAAAACCAATTTGACTCCGCCAATTTTCCAAAGAAATATTATCAATCGGTTGACCATCAATTGTAATTTCTCCTGCCGTTGGTTGATAAAAACGTTCTAGAAGAGAGAAGATTGTTGATTTACCACCACCTGAAGGTCCGGCAAAGGCAATAATTGAATTAGGTTGTGCTTCAAAAGAGATATCACGTAGAATTTGTTCAGAATCATCATAGGCAAAGTCAACATGGCGAGCTGAGAGAGTTTTCCCTTCCAAATCAAGACTTTCTCCTTGATGAAGTACTTCTTGTTCTTCATCAAGTAATTCGGTCAAACGACCTGTTGATCCTGAAGCTTTAGCAAGTTCTGTAAAGAAAGTTGCCACAGTTGGTACGGCTCCGATTAAGTTCATCAAATACATCATCATTCCAAGCAAAGTCCCAAGACTCATGACTCCTGTTGAGATGAGATAAATTCCGTAAGCAAGAAGTCCAAAGATCATCAGCATCATTGATAACATCATAACTGGTGACATCAAACCATCAAAGATGGCTTCTTTTACCCCAATTTTATAAAGTGCATTGACATCATTTTCTGCTTTTTTAGAGGCTTGTTTTTCAGCATTAGAAGATTTTACCAAGCGAATTTCTGATAATGATTCACTAGCAATCCCTTGGAAATTTGCTAAAGAATCTTGTCTAGTTCGCCCAATTTTTTGACCAAAAGTCATAATTGGGAACATAATGAGCATAACTACTGGAACAGCAATAATCATGGCAAGGGTCAAACGCCATTGCATCTGAAGCATGAAGACAATTGAACCAACCAAAAGTAAAATAGACGTAAAAGCTTGTGGAATACTGTTTGCAATTAAATTTTTAACTTGGGTGGTATCGTTGGCTAAACGAGAACTCATTTCTCCTGTTTTAACTTCATCAAAATATTTTACTGGCAGATGAATCATTTTATCCCAGACACGCGTCCTTAGATTTTTTACAACTGATTCACCAAATATCCCAAGGACAATTGCTGCAATAGCCGAAACAGCAGCTGAACCAATATAAAGAGCGATAACTAAGGCAACTTTGCCACCGTTTACTCCATGTCCAAAACTATTAACAAGTGGTTGAACCATTTTGGGGACTTGTAATTGAATTAGTGTTCCAACGATTCCTGCTAGAATCCCAATGATAAAGAAAAGATAACGTGGCTTTGCAGCACGAATCAATTTGACGAAATGTTTAATGGATGTTTTGTCAACCGCTTTTCCTTCGATACGATTGGCCATTTGTGGACCTCTTTCCATTGTTTGCTTACTTCCTTTTTCTAATTATTGAATTTCAAGACGAAAAGAAATGATTTCAATTACTTTTCGTCTTGAATTATTTTTTATTCTTCCAAATAAACTTTGAGGTTTTCTAAGACAAGTTGATAGCCCGCTGGATTTAGATGCGCTCCATCAAAAGTTAATTCTTTTTTCAAATTGCCATTTTCATCAGATAAACCATCATTAACATCAATAAAGTGAAAATGATGGTTATCTGCAAGTTTTTTTATTTTATCTGAAGCTTTTTGAAACTTTTCATTACTTCTCGTTTCAAATAAAGTTTTTTCATCTGAGTCTTGACCAAAATCAACCGTATTAATCGGATAGTAGCGCATCACATAAACTTGCGTTTGAGGTAATTTACTTTCTATTTGAGAAAGAATTTGATCATAGTTATTCAAAAACTCTTCTTCTGGAATCTCAAAACCGATATCATTCGTTCCAATATTAATAAAGATTTTTGAGGGTTCCAAATTAAAAATTTGACTCTCTATGTGTTCTAATAAAAATGAGGTCGTCGTGGCTCTAACCGCCCGATTGTAGATATAGTGTGAAAAAGTAACTTCTCCAGCTTCCTCCCACTTCTCAATAGGAAATATCTCCATTAATGATGAGCCAACAAATAAAGTTTGTCCCTTTTTTGCTGATAGGTTTGCCTTGTCATAGTTTTTAAGAAGTTCTTCTTGAAAAGCTGCAAGCTGAGGGTTTATCGTAAGAGCTTTGGTTTCTTTTGACATTATCTTCTCCTATAAATTTAGCTATTTTAAATCCACTCTACTTTGTTTAATTGAGCCACAAACTGTTTCTCAGCTTCCGGTAAAAACTCAATCGGGTGTTTTTTAGACTCTAGCTTTATCATTGATTTTGCAATAATTTTATCGTGCCAGTTAAAAGGGGTCAAATTATTTACCTCCCCTCCAAAGTTTGCGATTTCTTTTTTAATCACTTTCGTAAAACTATCATATTCAACCATTGTAACGAATGCCGCAAAAGGTTTCGTTTGCAAAATTTCTTGATATTTTTTTAAGAAACTGCCTACTGAACGTTCAAATTTATGACTATAAACAGGGCTGGCAACAATCACAGCATCAAAATCTTTAGGATTTACTACTTCAGCATTTAAATCCACAAGTGTGACCTGATTTAAATGTATCGCTAGCTTTCTAGCGCACTTGGCAGTATTTCCTGTCTTACCAGCGTAAGCGATGAGTGTTCTCATTTTCCGCTCCTTATCTATTCAATCCTTAGAAATCATCCCAGTTTTCTGGTTTTTTAGGTTCTTTATTTTTGTCTGTCTTTGGTTTAGAATCAAAATCTGGACGACGGTTTCCGTCAAAATCACCAAAACGATTTTTCATTTCATCTGAAAAGTGATCCCAATGTTCATTAAAATCGGCTTGATCTCTTCCACCAAAATTATTTCTAAAGCTATCTTTGAGCTGCTTACCAAAGGCTTTCCAATCTTCACCAAACGGAGCTTGTGAGCGTTCGTCACGACGCATACGATTTTGTCCACGTTTCATTTCTTGAGATGAACGACGCATTTCACGTTGCCAATTTTGCATTTCACGGCGCATGTGATTCCCAAATGCATGACGGTCATGAGCATTCATCATATTTTCCATAAATGGATTTCCGAAAAATTGTGCCATTCGTTGGAAATCTTGATCATTACGTGCATCGTTATTTTCTACTAATTTTTCCATTAGAAAGGCTAATTGTTCTTGTTCTTCATCTGTTAGATTGCCAAAAATTGTTTCTGAAATATCATTATGCATTGTATCACGTGTTTCTTGAGCTTCACGACCTTTATCAGTCAAGAAAATGCGGCTGACACGTTTATCATTCTCATCTTGTTTACGAATAACCATTTCCGCTTCTTCTAATTGTTTAACCTGAGCTGTTACACTTGAAGGTTTAATATCAAGAAGTTCGGCAATTTCTGCATTGGTTAGACCATCTTTATTCCATAATTCAACGAGTAAACCTTGAGCTCCATTGCGGTTACCGCGATTTTTCATTTGTTTTGAAATCCCATCTGCTCTTAAAGCAAAAAGGATGTTTGGATTGTGCAATAGTTTTGAAAATAGATTCAATAAGTTGTTTGTTTGTTCTGACATTATGTATTCTCCTTATATCAAATTCTTTGTATTTCGTCATCAAAAGCATAGATTAGTCGTTCATCTGGGCCTTCAATAAGTCTGATGAACCAATTCAATTTTTGAATTATTATTTTTATCATCTTAATCATTGGTTCTCCTTTACTATCTTTTAATTTCTTGAAAAGTTTAAATTAATTAGTTAGTTTATTTTTTATTTACCTAACAAAAAGATTATAAAACATTTAATTAGTTTTGTCAACACAAAAACTAACTAAATTAAAAAAATCAGCCCATAGACTGATTTTTTATATTATTCATTTCCTAAATCAAGTTGATAAAGTTCCTTAAATGTTGGATTATTCTCCAGTAATGACGCGGGTTTCCCATCAAATTTAATCGAGCCATTTTCTAAAAATAGAACTCGGTCCATATGATGAACACCTAATAAATGATGAGTAATAAAAATAATTGATTTATCACGGAGCCGTTCAAAAAAGAGACTTAACAGTTGATTTTCTGTGATTGGGTCAAGTGATACAGTTGGTTCATCAAGAATTACAACATCAACATCTGATAAAAGAACCCGTGCCAAGGCTAAGCGTTGACGTTCTCCACCAGAGAATCGTTCTCCCGCTTCATCTACTGGTGTCAGAAGTTTTTGAGGTAATGATTCAACCATTTTACGGAGGCCAACTAATTCAAGAGCTTCCCAAATTTCAGCATCACTGGCATTGAGTTTCGCCAAAGTCAAATTAGAACGAAGGCTTGTCGCAAAAAGATAAGGGGATTGATTAATGACACCAATTTTTTCTTCAACATTTTTGGCTTTAGATGGCTCAACACCAGAAAATTGAATACTTCCACTTTGGGGAACTAAATCTCCCCTGATTAAGCCGGCAAGTGTTGATTTACCCACGCCTGAACGTCCCAATAGAGCGATATGCTCTCCTTGTTTAACTTCTAAATTAAAATTATCAAAGATTTTTTTATTTTCTTCAAATGAAAATTGGAGATTATTGATGACTAAATCTGTAGAAACAATTTCCTCAGTCCTTACTTCTTCATCTTGGTCTGGTAAGTCATTTAAACGATTGATTGAATCGCCATAACGTTGCGTTTCAACCACCGCATCAGACAAAGGAGAAAAAGCATCAAATAAAGGGAAGGCAGCGAGGCTAACTGCTGCAATATAATTAGGCGCGTCTCCTAATCTTAAGGCACCAGAAGACCAAATCATCAAATAGATCACTAATGCGCCATAGACAATTTGTAAAAATAAATTTCTTCTACGTCCGAAAGCTAATAGTTTGGCTTGAATTTTTCTAGCAGATAATTCAGAACCTCGATAAGCTGTCAGAAAATCTTCTTTTCTTCCTGAAAGCACCCAATCTTGTAATCCTAAAATATCATCTGTCAAATGAGAAAAAAGTTGATTGCGATAAATTTTGAGTTCTTCATCTAATTTTACTGTAAATTTCAAAGAAATTAATGGCAAGATAACAATCAAAAATCCTAAGAAGAGCGCTAAACCTAAAGCAAACCAAAGTGAGAAAAATCCTCCAGCAATAATTAGAGCAATCGATAAACTTCCAGCAATTAAAACTGGAAATAATGTTCTCAAAAAGAGGTCTTGTAGATTTCCAATATCTTCATTAAGAACACCCAATAAGTCACCTAAACGGTAACGATCTGCTAATGTAACGGCCGTTTTTTCCAGTCGCAAATAGAGTTTTTTTCGTAAGAGACTTGTGATTTTTAAAATCCAATTATGAGAAGTTAATCTTTCGACATAATGCATCACTGGTCGTCCAATCCCAAAAATACGTACAAAGAGAACTGGAACATAAATCATTAAGATATTTTCTGGTTTTGTTGCTGATTTAGAAATGACATATCCTGAGCTGAACATCAAAAGTCCCGCCATCGAAATTGTAATCGTTCCTAAGAAAATAGATAGAATAAAACCTGAACGATTTTTTTTCAAAAATGGAGAAATCCAGTCATTACCGAACAAAATATTTTTTAATTTCATTATTTCTGACCTCCATTATCTGATGAAGCTTGGCTGACAGAGCTGTCAGTAGATTTATCATTTACTGACGAAAAGTTTGACCTCTCAGATACTTTTTCTTCTTGGTCCTTTACTGATTTGCTCGTTTCATTGTCTAATAAATTTTTGTCATCATCAACCCCACGCATCTGACTAAGTAATTTTTGATAGTAAGTATTTTCAGATAATAGTTGTTCAGGAGTTCCAATTCCTGCGACCTGTCCCTCGTTTAATACAATGACCAAATCCATTGATGAAAGCCAATGAAGACGATGAGTAGCAATGAAAACAAGTTTATTTTCAAGTAAAGGTAAAATATTTGCTTTAATTTCTAATTCGGTTTCAATGTCCAGATGAGCTGTCGGTTCATCGAGAAACAAAATATTACGAGTATGACTTAAAAATGCTCTGGCTAATGCAACACGCTGAGCCTGTCCGCCCGAAATTGTACGACCACTGGCCCCAATTTGTCCATCAAGACCAATTTCATCGATAAGACTTTCTAAACCAGCAAGTTTTGCCGCTGCTTTGATTTCGTCATCAGTAGAATCAGGTTCGTAAAAAGCTAAATTTTCACGAAAAGTTCCTGCAAAAATATAAGTCTTTTGTGGAATGAATTGAACTGACTGACGATAGTTTTCGTCAGTTAAAGAAGTCAAACTTTGCTCATTTAGTTTAATTTCACCAGCTGTTGGTTTTAGAAATCCAGCCAGCATTGAAAGCAATGTTGATTTACCAGAACCTGAATTTCCGATAATGGCAATATTTTTAAAGCCATTTACTGACAGATTAACATTTGAGATTCCACGCCCTGTGTCGTAAATTTTTCCTAACTCTGTCAGTTGAAGTTGTGAATTTGCACTCCAAGTTACTTTTTCTGTAAGTACTGACAAAGTATTTTCCTCAGTTGAAAGAACTTCATTAACAGCTGCCAAAGCATTTTTTCCATTAAGCGTCGCATGATAATCACTTGCAAAATCACGCAGAGGAAGGAAATATTCTGGTGCTAAAATTAGAGCCGCTAAAGCTGGAAAAAGTAAAATATCACCGCTCATTAAACGAAGTCCCAAAAACAGTGCGACAACAGCAACCGAAAGACTTGCAAAAAAATCAAGGGCAAATGTTGAAAGCATAGCGATTCTCAATGCGCCCATCGTTTCTTTACGAAAGTCTTCAGAAGTTTTATAAATTGAATTTGAGTAATCTTTAGACAATCCAAAATATTTCAATGTAGAAATTCCACGCAATGAATCTAAAAAGTGATTTGATAAATATTGGAAAGTTTTGTATTGACGTTCAGCACGCCCTTGTGCTGCGTATCCCAATAGAATCATAAAAATAATTGCAAAAGGAAATGTCAAAGTTAACACAATTCCACTTTGCCAATCAAGAAAATACACTGGAATCAAAATTAACATTGGGATGATCATCATATTTAAGACTTTGGATAGGACCAATTTAATATAATTTTCAACCTGATCAATTCCTGTGATTACTGTTGTTGCAGCTGAGCCCGAACCTAAATTAGCAATAGCAACTGGACCAAGTCGGAAAAATTTATCCAACATATCCCCCCGCAATTTTGTTGCTAATTGGTAAGCAAGTTTATCCAGAGCCTTTGAACGACCAAAATTAATAATTTCACGGCTCAAAAAGCAAGCAAAAAAGCCCAAAACCCAAGGAATGGTATGAGAAAATAATTGTCCTTGCCAAAGCTTAGTAATCGCAGTAGCTAGAAATAAAGCTTGACCGGCAATTGCAATGAATTGAAAAACTGCCAGAATCCCCAATATCGGAAACATTCTTCTTACACCTGGCAGTTCAAAAAGAGATTTATCAATCATGTTTAAAGTTACTGATGAGATAATATTTTACTGACAGAACTTATCAGCAAAGCTGACAGTTCCTTCATTCACCGATTGAATGACTTCCTCTGGGCGCATTCAACTGACAGAACTTATCGCAAAGCTGATAGTTCCTTCATTCACTGATTGAATGACTTCCTTAATCACAATCAGTTGGCAGTTTCTAAAATCTGCTCATAGAATTTCTGTCAGTAAAATAAAATTCCTCAGTTCCTTTCTAAAAAATTTAGGTCAGAAAAAATTTTCCTGACCATAATATGTAGTTGTCTTAATTAATTATATCAATTTACAAACTAATCTGAAAATAACTGGTTCAACCAGTTATTTTCATGTTTTATTTTTTAATTCTTTTTCTGAAAATGAAATAGGTCCAGCCCATATAGATGAGTACAAATGGTAAGATAACCAGAGTAATGATCGTCATTGTTTTCAAAGTATAGCCTGTTGAACTAGCATTTTTAATCAAAATACTGTGAGCAGGGTTAGTTGCAATCATTACACGTGGGAAAATCCCTTGGAAAATCAATGCAACAAGGGCAATGAAAGTCAAACCTGAAGCCAAGAAAGCAGACATTTCTTTTCCTGCACGAACAGATAAATGTGCCACAAGAGTTAGAATAACAATCAAAGCAAGTAAAACTAAAGTTCCAATAAAATGTTTTTCAAAGAAATCAGTGAAAATAGCTAGCAATACAGCAAATACAACTTCACCAGCATAAAGAACAAAATAGAGGATATTAGCAATCTTTGCAGCTCTCTCACGCAAAGCTCCCTCTGTTTTCAAAGCTAAATAATTTAAGCCATGAAGCCAAGCTAAGAGCATTACAGCAACACCACCAACGACTGACAAAAAGTTAACGTAAGTAGTAAAAGTAGCAGTCACATTTCCTTTAGCATCCATCGGAACGCCTTGAATCATACTTGTAAACATCAATCCAAAGAGAAATGGAATAGCAAAACTTGCAACACCCAAAACTTTTGTCCAGAGCATTTTTCCTTTTTCCGTATGTGAGTGATGACGAAATTCAAATGTTACTCCCCGGAAAATCAAACCTACTAAAATCAAAAATAGAATAAGATAGAAACCAGAGAACAATGAAGCATACCAATAAGGGAATGAAGCAAACATTGCCCCACCGGCAGTTAATAACCAAACTTCATTCAAATCCCAAACTGGGCCAATTGATCCGATAGCTTGTTCAACCTCACGTTTGTCCTTGGCAATTGTGATTGCACTCATTCCTACACCGTAGTCAAAACCTTCGAGGAAGAAAAAGCCACTAAATAATACTCCAACAATAATAAACCAAAAAAGTTGTAATCCAGTCATTATTTATCCACCCCTTTCTCATCAGTTTCTTTTTGAATTTCACTATCTTCTTTTGATGAAGAAGCAAAATTTTCTTGACTAAATGAATCTAAAGAAACATAAGCTGTTTCCGCTCCTTCTACTCCTTGTTTCATTCTTTGAAGCGTAAAGTAAACCATCACAGCACCAAGGAAACAGAAAAGGAAGAAATAGACGATATTTGAGAATAAAAGTGAACCGACAGAAACATTTGGTGAAACTGAATCTTTGATTGTAAATAAACCATAAACGGTCCAAGGATAACGACCAAGTTCAGTAACTAACCAACCTGAGGTAATCGCAAGGAAAGGTGCAAATAGCATCCAACGATAAACTTGTAAGCCAAACTTATTTTCATATAGACTTGGTTTTTTCTTTCTAGTCCAAAATAGCCCCAGAGCAGAAAGTAAAATCATTAGCATTGATAGACCGGCCATAATCCGGAAAGTCCAGAAGAGAACCGTTACTGGTGGGAAGAAATTACCGCCAATTTCTTTAGCTACATCAGGATATTTCTTTTGAAGTTGAGCGTTAATTTCATTCATCCCTTCAACCGAACCGCTTGGACGGTGATAAGTCAGAATTGAAAGCATATAAGGAATTTGAATTCCAAATACTTCTTTGTGGTCAGCTTCATTAAAGAAGGCAACCATATCCCAAGCCGCAGGGTCAGGTGTTGTTTCATAAACCCCTTCAGTTGCAGCAAATTTCATAGGTTGAGAGTTTTTAACTTCAATCATTTGTTGGTCACCAGCAACAAAGTTACCAACTGCACCGATTAGAGCTACTAAAAGTCCCAAACGTAAAACTGGTTTAAACATATCAATTTCACGATTTTTAAGAATTTGATAAGCTGAAATACCAGCAACCACAAAACCACCAGTTACAAGGAAACCTGTTGCCACGTGGCTAAATTCCAAAATAGTTTGAGGATTTGTCAAAAGGGCAGAGAAACTTGTTAATGTTGCTCGTCCACCTTTAACTTCATATCCCACTGGATTTTGCATCCATGAGTTTGCCGCTAAAATCCATAAAGATGATAAGAAGGTCCCAACAAATACAATCCAAAGTGTTGCATTATGCAATTTCTTACCTAATTTATCCCAACCAAACATCCACACTCCAAGGAATGTAGATTCCAAGAAGAAGGCAAGTAAGGCCTCAACGGCTAAAGGTGCGCCAAATATATCCCCAACATAGCGAGAATAATCTGACCAGTTCATTCCAAATTGAAATTCTTGGATAATACCGGTTACGACCCCTACTGCAAAGGATAAGAGCATAATTGATCCAAAAAATTTCGTCCGTTTTTTCCATTTTTCATCACCAGTTTTCACATAGATAGTTTCCATGATTGCTGTCATGAGAACCATTCCGACAGAAAGTGGTACAAAGAAAAAGTGGAAGATTGTCGTCATCGCAAACTGAAAGCGTGCGAGAGTTTCAATGGTAAACATTGTTTATCTCCTTATTTTTATTTACTATATATCAAATAGATATAGACTAATTTTAAAAATATTTTTATCTAAGACTAGTTTTGGTCCTTGGTTTAATAAAAATATTTATTTTATTAATAAATAAAATAAGAGAATTTTTAAAGTTAACAAGATTTTTCAATAATAATTAATAATTAAAAATATCAGTTCTAATCGTAAATCTATAACTTTTCACTATTTCTTATCAATTTATTTATTAATTTAGCAACAGAAAAACAATAATTATTTTTTCTACAGGCCTCTTCTCAGTATCTTTTCAAACACAAAATGTTCAAAGTTTTTAGTAAACTCATATTTCTTAGTCAACCACTTTTAATGGATGACCGTGCTTGAGTATCCTTACTTTGAATTTTATATTTTTAATAACAGAGTAACTGCGAGTTTTCGAATAAAAATAGCTTTGCTTCTCACCTCTATCCTCTATAAGTTTTATTTGTAAATAAGTGATTTCATACTTTATTTTAGCATTTGTGAATGTCTTTGACCTTTTAACCAAAGGCACTAACATCTGCAAATAATTTAAAATCACGTTACACTATATTTTATCATAATGTAAGCGCAGATAAAAACGATTGATTTGTAAAAGACTTTTAACAAGCGTAACTTTTCAGACACTTCTATAGTTTTTAAAACACAAAAAACCTATCATTAAAGATAGGTTTTATTAATTACTAATTAACGAACATCTCCCATTAATTTCAAAATAGGTTTTTTGATAATAAGGAGGATAATTCCCACGATAATACCAATAATACCAGTAATCGCAAAGAAGTGAACTTCTGTTGCTGCTTTAAAGAGTGGTGTAATTTGAGCATTAATTGCTTGTGAAGTTGAATCTGCCAAGAACCACATCGCCATCATTTGTGATTGGAAAGCAACTGGAGCTAATTTTGTTGAAACTGATAATCCAACTGGTGAAACAAGTAATTCACCTGCCATTTGGACAGCAAACATCAATACTAACCAAAGAGCACTTGCACGACCAGAAGTTCCGTTCAAGAGACCTGGAAGTGTCATAATCAAATAAGAGATCCCTGTCAACATCAAACCAAGACCAAATTTTACAATTGTTGAAGGTTGACGTTCACCCAATTTATTCCAAAGACGAACAAAGATAGGTGACAAGAGAACGATGAAGAGCGGGTTCAATAATTGATACCAAGAAGGGTCAATATGGAAAGTAATTCCAAACCAAGTTGGGTCCAAATTAGAACGTGATTCTCCCCAAACCGCAATAATTGTAGAACTTTGTTCTTCAATTGCCCAAAAGACAATAGCAGAAAGGAACAAAGGAATATATGCTGTTAATTTACGACGTTCATCTGATTCTACCTTTTTAGAGGTAAACATCATTACGAAATAAATAATTGGAACAACAATACCGATAATTGATAAAACATTAATGAAGTTATTAATGAAATTAGCTGGACTTGCTTGATAAAGTAAGAAGAAACCAATAATAGCGACAATAACAACAATTGTCAATGTAATAAGAAAATTACGTCTTGCTTTTGAATCCATTGGATTTGAAGGTTCGCGTCCAATTTCTGGGAAGTGACGAAGACGTCCATACCAATAAGCAAATAATGCAAAAATCATACCGATAGCTGCAAGTGAGAATCCTAAGTGATAATTCACGCCTTGTCCAACTGTCCCAACAATCAATGGAGCAATCAGAGAACCCATGTTAATTCCGACAACAAAGATATTGAATCCAGTGTCACGACGTGAGTCATCTTTAGAATAAAGATGTCCAACCATATTTGAAATATTCGGTTTAAGCATCCCTGTTCCCAAGATAATTAAGAATAATGCCACGAACAGTGAAGATAAACCAAATGGTGTTGCTAAAGCGATGTGTCCCAAAGTGATTAAAACTCCACCAAGGAAGATTGTGCGCGAAGCGCCCAACAAGCGGTCAGCAACCCACCCTCCAACAATTGTTGAAAGATAGACAAGTGCACCATAGATACTTACAATCGCCATTGCTTGAGCTTTAGGAAGTCCTAAGCCTGCGTTGTCAGCAGTTGTCAATGCATAGAGGTAATAAACCAGAATGGCACGCATCCCATAGTAAGAAAAACGCTCCCAGAACTCAGTCTGAAAAAGCGTCAATAGGCCGCGAGGTTGACCGAAAAATGTTTTTTCTGTTTTGTTTAAGTTTTGCATAGATTATATTATAAAGTTTTCTATACAACTTGTCAAGTTGTCAAACAATTTTGCCTATACAGATTCTTTGAAAAACGCGGGAAAAAGAGGGACAATAACAAAATTTCATAGATATTTATTTATATTTTCTTCTTTTCTAAAATAAGATTTAGCTAAAAAATATAGTTTTTATCATTTTTTACTGACAAATAAATCTGTCAGTAAAAAAACTTGCATCAGCAAGTTTTATATTTTCATCTTTAATTCTAAATTTGTTTTTCCACTAATCACTTTTTCTGTCAGTAATTTTTTTAATTCTGGTAAGAATTTCAGATTTTGTAAAAAAGTAATTTCTTGAACTTCTATATTAAGCTCATCTTCACTCGGATTAATGAGTTCAACAAAAACTTCTGAATCTGTATATCGCAATATTCCTAACAAGCTGTCAGTAAAAAAAGTTGAAAACTCTCCATATTTCAAGCTATTTTCTGACAGACGTTTTTGCGTCCAACTTTTATAAGCGTTGTAAATTTTGGGTGAAATGTTATCCCAAGGAAAATATTTACGATTCTCAGGGTCCTTTCCACCTGACAATCCTGCTTCATCTCCATAGTAAATACAAGGAATTCCTGGTAATACAAAAAGCATTGCCAACGCTACTGACAAATTCTTTTCTCCAACCATTGTCAAAATTCGTTCAGTATCATGAGTTCCTAAATTATTTAAATTATTATAAAAAATATCTTTAGGATAATTCTCTTGCAAAGTCATCAATTGATACGCAACATCTTGACTAGAACGATGACCATTTAATAAATTAATAATTAAATCGCGAAATGGATAATTCATAGCAGCTTGCAAACTTCCACCAAGAATGTAATTTCTTCTTTTTCCATAAGAAATTTTGTTGGAAGCATCTTCCCAAATTTCACCAATCAAGATCTTATCTGAATAAGAGTCAAGATTTTCTCGAATTCCTTTAATAAATGAATCAGGGAGTTCATCAGCAACATCCAGACGCCAACCATCAATACCCAAGTCATTCCATTTAGCTAAAACAGAATTTTTCTCACCATAAATAAAATTGCGAAAAGAATCATTATCTTTGTCTATTTCAGGTAAATCTTTAATTCCCCACCAAGATTTATACTCAAAAGGATAATTTTCAAATTTAAACCAATCAAAATAAGGTGAATCAGGATTTTTTGCTGCTCCCTCATCATCGCCATAATCACCATTAATATTGAAATAAAGCGAGTTTTTTCCTACATGAGAAAAAACACCATCCAAAACCAAATGCATTTTTTCTTGATGAAGCAACTGAATCAATTCTTCAAAATCTTCCTGCCTACCCAGCATTGAATCAATTTTTAGGTAATCATTCGTATCATAGCGATGGTTACTTGTACCAGAAAAAATTGGATTAAGATAAATCGCATTGATTCCCAGTTCTTTTAAGTAGGGAATTTTTTTAATAATTCCTCTTAAATTTCCACCAAAAAAATCCCAACGTGCAATATCACCATTTTCTTCTTTAACATAGAAAGGACTATCCGTTTTTCTTCCATAGATAAATGAATTGGGTTTTGGGTGATTGATTTGACCATTTTCATTCCCATTATAGAAACGATCTGGGAAAATTTGATAGAAAACTGCTTCACGATACCAGCTGGGAGCTTGATCTTCTTTTTCAAATACAGTCAGCTGATAAGGTTTAACATCATTTTCATCAGTATATAGAAGCCCCTCTCCTCCTATGCCAGAACAACCATAAAATCGCCTAGTTTCTCCCAAATCCGAAGACTCGACTATTTCAAAATGATAAAAATAAAGTCCTGGCTCTTCATCAAAAGGAATGGTAACTCTAAAATCTCCGCCTGAATCTTTGGTCATAGAAAATTCATAACGTTTTCCAAAATCACGTCGAATTACACATGTCACAAGTACAGAAGGTTGGTCAGTTGTAAATCTCAAGCTCATTGAGTTTCCAACCTTGATGGCCCCAAAAGGTTGTTTATAATCTAAATTCCACGGATTATAATAATACATCTAATTCTCATTTCCTTTATTAACACTTAAGGCTAAAGGCTCCTAAAATCTATTCTATCAGTAACAAAAATATCTGTCAGTAAATTTCTTCATTCTTTTTTAGCCTTTATATACCAAATGTCATCAGCATATTCCCTAACTGTTCGGTCAGAACTAAAACGTCCCACATTGGCAATATTCATTAAACTTGCTTGAGTCCATGCTTTTTGGTCACGGTAAAGTTTTTCAAGTTCAGCTTGTGCCCGAACATAATCATTAAAATCACGAAGTACAAAATATTCATCATTATAAACGGTAAGCGAATCAAAAATTTCGCGACCTTCACTTTTAATATTTGGCACCGTTCCGTCAATTAAGGCATTCAAAATTCGATTAACTACTGGATTTTGCTCATAAATGTCACGCGCATTATAATTACCATTGCGATAATATTCATAAACTTCATCCTTAGTCAGCCCAAAAACAAAATTATTTCCATCCCCTGCCGCTTCAAAAATTTCAATATTTGCGCCATCAAGTGTTCCAATGGTTAAAGCACCATTTAGCATAAACTTCATATTTGAAGTTCCAGATGCTTCTTTAGAGGCCAAAGAAATTTGTTCTCCAACATTGGCTGCTGGGATAATCACTTCCGCCAAACTTACATTATAATTTTCCATAAAGACAACTTTGAGTTTATCTTTAATCGTTTGATCATTATTAATCATATTTGCTATTTCGTTAATTACTTTAATGATAGATTTAGCATAATGATATGAAGGAGCCGCTTTTGCCCCGAAAATAAATACTCGAGGAACCATATCTAATTCCGGATTATCTTTCAAATCAAAATATAATTTTAGAATATGCAAAGCATTTAACAATTGTCGCTTATAAGCATGCAGCCGTTTTACTTGAACATCAAAAATCGCATCAGGATTAACCGTAATTCCATTTTGTTCTTTAATCACCGCAGCCAATCGTAGCTTATCATCAAATTTAGCTTTTTGAATTTGTTCAAGTGTTTTTTCATCATTTTTAAAATTTTTCAGCAGCTTCAATTCATCTAAGTCATGACGCCATGATTTACCAATTGTTTCATCAATAATTCCAGACAAGCGTTCATTTGCAATCTGAATCCAACGACGGTCAGCAATTCCATTTGTCTTATTATTAAAACGTTCAGGATAAATTTCATAGAAATCATGAAGTTCAACATCCTTTAATAAATCAGAATGTAATTTGGCTACGCCATTGGTTGAATGTGAACCAATGATTGACAAGTTGGCCATATGAATTTGTCCATCTTTGATAATTCTCGTATTATGCACCAGCGTTGCACCCACTTTAGGAAGCAACTCAGCCGTACGTCTCCGGTCAATTTCCACAATAATTTGATAAATTCGGGGCAAAAGTTGTTTAATCATCTCTTCTGGCCACTTTTCCAAAGCTTCCGATAAAATTGTATGATTGGTATAAGACATCACCTTGAGGGTTGTATCCCAAGCTCGATTCCAGCCCACACCATATTCATCAACTAAAAGGCGCATGAATTCTGGAACACAAAGTGCAGGATGCGTATCATTAATATGGACAGCAATATAATCCCCAATTTTTCGAATATCTTTTTTTTGTGTTCCTTTATAGTGGTGCAAAATTCGTTGAAGCCCCGCAGAAACAAAGAAATATTCTTGCTTCAAACGTAAAAGTCGCCCATCATAATTAGAATCATCTGGATAAAGTTCAGCAGAGAGCATCGAAGTTTGTCGCATATAATCCAAATTTTGAAATTTAGGGTCTAATTCCTCTGGCACTTCTGAGCGCCACAGACACATATTATTGACCGTTGTATTTTCAAAACCAACCATGGGCGTATCATATGGAACAGCTAGAACACGTTCCTGGTCCTTATAATGAGGAATAAGATTTCCTTTTCCATCATCTTCTAACCAAACTTCACCACCAAATGTTACTTCAACTGCTTTGTCTGCTCTACGTACTTCCCAAGGATTCCCATTATTTAGCCAAGAATCAGGTAATTCTACTTGGTAACCATCTACTATTTTTTGTTTGAATAATCCATACCGATAGCGAATGCCATTTCCATTTCCTGGAAGCCCCGTTGAAGCTAAAGAATCCATGAAACAGCTAGCTAAGCGCCCCAAACCTCCATTTCCAATGGCCATATCTGGTTCTATCTTAGCAACCTCATCCAGTTTAATTCCAAAATCATTTAACCCTTCTCGAACGGTATTTAAAATACCTAAGTTAAGTAAATTTGATTTAAGCATTTTTCCTGGTAAAAATTCAATCGAAAAATAATATGCTTGTTTTTTTCCAGTTTCATCCTTATATTGATTATCGGCTACCCAAATATTAGCATAGTAATGTTTCACAACAGATGCCAATGCATCATAAATTTCTTGATAACCTGCTTTTGTCAGGTCAGTCGCAAATTTTGAAGTTAGACGCTCTTCGAAATCTTGCTTAAATTGTTTTTTAGAAAGTTTCAATCGTCGCTCCTTTATTATTCTCAAACATCTTTTATTTTAAAATGAATTCTACCACAATTTAATCACAAGCGCAATCGTTTGCGAGATTTTATAATTCTTGATAGAGTTCAATATATTGTTGAGCCTTCGTTCCCCAAGAAAAATCTTTACTCATTGCTGATAAAACCATTTTATTTAAGACTTTTGGTTCTTTTCCATAAACATCAAGTGCACGATTAATCGTCTCCAATAAAATCTGTCCTTCAAAATCAACAAAACCAAATCCTGTTCCTTCTTTGCTTATAGGATTAAATGGAATCACAGTATCTTTCAAACCACCAATTTCATGAACGATTGGTAAAGTTCCATATCTCATTGCAATCATCTGTGATAGGCCACAAGGTTCAAAAGCAGATGGCATCAAGAAGAAATCAGAACCAGCATAAATTTCCTGAGCAAATTGAAGGTCAAATGCAATATTTGCTGACAACTTATCTGGATATTTTTGAGAAAAATATCTAAAACCTTCTTCAATTTCAGGGAAACCTGTTCCTAATAGGACAATTTGCACATTTTCTTCCAATACTTTTTCCAACTGACTCAAAACTAAATCAAATCCTTTTTGATTCGTTAAACGGGAGACCATCCCAATCAATGGAACATTTGGATTCAATGGTAATCCTGTTCGCTTTTGGAGCTCTGCTTTCATTTGACCTTTACCAGAAAGCTCTTCCTCGCTGAAATGGTAAGGAATTAATATATCATTTTCGGGATTATAAATATCATAATCTATCCCATTTAAAATTCCAGAAACTTTTCCATCTACATATTGCAAAATCGATTCTAAACCACAACCAAATTCTGAGGTCTGTATTTCCTTAGCGTAAGTTGGCGAAACTGTATTAACCCGATCCGCATATAAAATTCCTGTTTTTAACATATTTAGCATACCATTATGACGGACCACTCCTTCAAAATAGCGTTCCATTCCCATCCCAAAAATCTCACTTAAAGCATCTCCATGCATCAAGCCTTGAAATTCAATATTATGAATGGTCAGTACTGTTTTAATTTTTTCATAGGCCTTAATCCAGTTGTATTTTTCTTTAAGTAAAAAGGGAACCATTGCAGTCTGCCAATCATTGACATGCAAAACATCTGGAATGAAATCTAACTTTTCTAAGAGTTGGCAAAGAGCCAAGTCAAAAAAGGCAAAGCGCTCTCCGTCATCGTCATAACCATAGAGTTGTCCTCTACCAAAATAATGTTCATTATCTAGAAAATAGTACTTCACACCCTCTTTTTCTAGACTTTTAACTCCAACATATTCGTGTCGCCAACCAACATCAACAAAATCATAAAATTCATCTTTTAAAAGTGAACGATATTCTTCTTTCATTTCATTCTTAAAATAAGGAAGAATCACAGCAACTGAGTCTATCTCACTTTTTTTAGCCAATTCTTTGGGCAGTGCTCCAGCTACATCTCCAAGTCCTCCCGTCTTAAAAAAGGGGGCACATTCACTTGATGCAAATAAAACTTTCATTTTTCTCTCTTTCATTTCCTCTTTAAAATAAAATCCTTTTATCTTTGAATTTTATTCAAGAACGCCGATAAATATTATCAGCGTCATTTGTCTTCTATAAGATATCTGCAGTAACAACTGTTCCTTTAGGAATCACTACTGGTTTTTCTGAACTACCAATAATTTTGACATTATTTTCGACAACCACTCCTTTATCAATGATGGCAAATTTAACTTGAGCGCCACTTTTAACTTCAGAGTTGGTAAAAACTAATGATTCTTCAATTAAGGCATCATCTTGAATCTTAACTCCACGAGAAATGAGAGAATTTTTTACTTTACCATTGATAATACAACCAGAACCTAATTGACTATTCTCCACTTTACTATTCTCAGAAAAATAAGTGGGAACTTCATTTTTAATCTTAGTATAAACAGGTTGGCTACTATATAAAAGAGAGGTAAAATTTTGGGGGTCGAGCATGACCATATTGGCATCATAAAAAGACTTAATATTAGTGATATTACTCATATAACCTGTGTATTCATAAGTATTCACATCATAGTTCTTCATATAAACACGAATGAGACGGGCAATTGAGGTTAATTCTCCCATATCTTGCATCTCTTTTATAAAATTAATCAACCAATCGGTGTTCACGATAAAGAGATTCAAACAAAGGGCCTCTTTTTCTTGGGGATTTTCTAATTGATTAACATAACAGTTACTCATTTTCCCTGATTCATCAAAACGAAGAATAGTATCATACTCACTTGCTAAATCTGGAGAAACTTTTTTATAAACTGTGGTTATTTCCTTACCTGCCAATTTATGTATTTTAAGAACAGCCGTTAAATCGACATTACAAATAAATTTACTGCCCAAAAGAACCGTATATGGTGCTTTAGATTTACGTAAGAAACTTAGTTGTTGAGCAAAATAATCTTTGCCTTGTTCCCTCAAACGGTCAAAATCTTGCTGAATATAGACAAAGTAACGACTATTAAAGCCATCCAAGCCCCATTCGCCACCTGACCCTAGATGGTCAAAAACAGATTGTGTTTCTCCTTCATTAAAGGTCATAAAAATATTATCTACATGGGCATTTGATAATGATGACAATGGAAAATCAATCAAACGATATTTACAATCAAAAGGAAGAGTAGCAATTGGACGAACCTCTGTTAAGGGACTTAAGTGTTTGCTTGAAGAAATATTTGAGAGGATAGCTGCCATTTTATTACTATTGTTCATTTTTATTTTCTCCTTTAATTTCTCCGTGACCAATCACTGCGACTTCATTTTCACCGATTATTTCTACATTATCACCAATTTTTGCATTTTCCCCAATGATTGCATTTTTGATTGTAACGTTTTCCCCAATAAATGTCCCAGACATAATGAAACTGTCCTCAATCACTGTTCCTTCTTGAACGTGGACATTCTGTGAAAGGATTGAATGAACAACTGTTCCATCAACGTAACAGCCATCACCAACAAGTGCATTTTTTACATTGGATTTTTCTGTGATAAACTGTGGAGCCGAAATATCATTATGTGAATAAATTCGCCAAGATTTATCTGTAATATTTAGTTCATTATTTAAATCAATAAATTCCATACTGGATTGATGAAGAGAATCAATGGTTCCAACGTCTTTCCAATATCCCTTAAAGCGGTAAGCAAACACATTTTCTCCAGCTTCAATATAAGCCGGGATAACATCTCCACCGAAATCTTCCATTGGATTTCCTTTCGAGTAACCATTCACAAGAACTTCGCGAAGCCTTTTCCAATTGAAAATATAAATTCCCATTGAAGCAAGGTTTGATTTTGGTTCTTTAGGTTTTTCTTCAAATTCAATAATTCGGTCATTATCATCGGTGTTCATGATTCCAAAACGGCTTGCTTCTTCAAGCGGAACTTCCATTACCGAAACTGTTAAACTGGCTTCACGTTCTTTATGGCTTTCTAACATGGCTTCATAATCCATTTTATAAATATGATCTCCCGAGAGAATGAGAACATATTCTGGATTTTGCTGGTCAATATAAGAGATATTTTGATAAACAGCGTGAGAGGTTCCTTCAAACCATTTAGAACCTTCTTGTGAAGAATAGGGTTGGAGAATAGTGACTCCACTATTGATTCCATTTAACCCCCATGGTGCTCCATTTCCAATATGAGCATTTAGAGTTAAAGGTTGGTACTGAGTAATGACGCCAACATTTTTTACATTGGAATTTGCACAATTTGATAAGGCAAAATCAATGATACGATAACGACCTCCAAAAGGAACAGCAGGTTTTGCAACATCTTTTGTCAATTTACCTAAACGCGTCCCTTGACCACCAGCAAGAATAAGACCAAGCATTTCAATTGCCATAATGAAACCTCCATTTTTTTCACAAAATTATTGTTTTTTTACATATTTATTATTATTTTATAATTTATACTTTCTAATTCAAAATGATTTACTTTGAAATTTAATAGGCTCTTTTACTTTCTTTGATAAATTTCTTTAAAAATTCAGTCCAATCCTGATTATCAATCAATGTTTCAAGTTGACAATGCAATCGGTAATTCCAGTAATGGTATGGATTTGCTGGAATATTAATTTGTTCGGATTTTGCATCTTCTTTTCGCAATTGTTCACTCATTGCTAACCAATCTTGAATAGGTAAGATAACCATCATCGCATTTGAGTTTAAATGTCTTTTAACTATCTCTTGGATAATTTCTGCACTTGCATAATAAGGAGCTTCGCCATACCAACCCATGACTTCATTGTAGTAACGTTGAATTTCCTCATGATTTTCTTCCCACCAAGCTCTTAGTGGACTTGTATCGTGACTTGAAGTCGTTAGGACCGATAAATAGGGAACTTCGTTTAAAGGACTGACAAATCGATTATCTGAAGGCATTCTCTCAATTATCAAACGTAGAATATTAAGATGATTCATGACATCTGGTACATTGGCGGGAACCATTCCTAAATCTTCACCACAAGCTAACATATTCGTAGCATCTTTTAAAACTGGTAATTTTTCGTAGGCCTTTTCTTTCCAAAATTCATAATTCCTTCCATAAAAATAGTCATTATAAAGTTTTTCAAGCCGTCCTTTATAGTCATCACCAAATTCTCGAAAGCTGATTGTTTGCATTAAAGAAATACGTGGATGATATTTCTCTGGATTCTCATCATCTTTTAATAATATTATATTTTCATGTAATTTATAAAGTCCTTCTCGCACCCAATCTTCTAATTGAGCTTTTTCTACTTTTTTCTGGTTATTATACTCATTTTGAAATGTATAATTTCCATTACCTATATAATCCAGAAATGTTTGAATAATCCAATCTCGATTATCTCGCCCAAAAATTTCATCAATTACCCAATCCTTGATGAAAGGATTAATAAACCGCTCGAGGCCCCATTGTCTTAATGGAATACCATAGTTATTTTCAATTTCTTCTGCTGACAAGGCAATAGCTGGTGAAAATTGGCCCAATAAACCTCTTACGGAATCCTCTGGCATCTGCCATATTCTAAAGAAGCCAAGAATATGGTCCAGCCGATAAGCATCAAAATAATTAGACATGGCTGTTAACCGTTTTTTCCACCATGCATAACCATCTTCGGCCATTTTTTTCCAATTGTAGGTTGGAAAGCCCCAATTTTGTCCATTTACAGCAAAAATATCAGGAGGAGCGCCAGCTTGTTTATCAAGATGAAAAAGTTCTGGATGAGTCCAAGCGTCTACGGAATCATGAGCAATTCCAATTGCGATATCTCCTTTTAGTGCGATTCCTAATTGATGACAATAGTCAACGGCTTCTGAAAGTTGATAATGCAAAAGGTACTGCACAAAGATATATAAATCCAATTGGTTACTTTCTGAAGTTAACTTTTCAAAGAAATCTTCACTATAAGTGGCATACTTTCCCCAATTCATAAAATTAGCACTTTGATTGATATCTCTTAAATACGAAAATGCCGCATAGGCCTTTAACCAATCCTCATTTTGCTGATAAAATTGCTGATAATCTTTGCTTGCTTTAAATTTATGAGCTGAATTTTGATAAATAATCTCAGCATATTCCCATTTTAAGGATAATGCTTTTTCATAATCTATTTTTTCTAAAGCATTTAATTCTAATTCCGCGATGAGAAGCTTTTCTTGTTGAATTTTTGTGTAAGAATCCCAAAAGATATGAATATCTAAATAAATTGGATGCAATGCAAAAACAGAAATGGCACGATAAGGATATGAATCGCGCCAGTCCATAAAAGTACTGGTATCATTAATTGGTAATAATTGAATAATGTCCATCCCAGAACGATGGGCAAAATCGGCTAACTCTTTCAAATCTGAAAATTGCCCTACCCCACTAGAATTTTCAGTTCTTAGTGAAAAAACTGGCACTGCTATCCCCGTATGGTAAGCTTTTTCTCCGTAAGGTTCAATTGAAAAATTATTGGTGAGCATTTTTACTCCTTAATTCTCTAAAAATAGTGTAGAATCGCAAAAAGAAAACGTTTTCTTTTATTATATATCTTTTAAAAAAAATATACCAATATTTAGTGTGATTTTTCAGAAAATTAATAAGTAATGTTAAATAAGATAACTCATTAATTACAAAAGCTAGAAAAGCGTAATAAAAAAAGCTACAGATAAAATTATCGGTAACTTTTTTATTAATTTTATTTTAAGAAGTTGGTTAATACACCATTAATGAATCGGCTTGATTTTTCATCACTAAAGTCTTTTGAAAGCTCAACTGCTTCATTGACCGCAACAACATCAGGTGTTTCTGTATATAATATTTCATAACTAGAAACTTGAAGGATTGCTTGTTCAACAAGAGTCAAACGTGAAAATGACCAAGTTTTTGCCAAATATTTAGAAATATTTGCTTCCAAATCTTCTTTTTTATTTAAAACTCCATCAACAAGTTGTGTAAAGTATTCAGGAGCTTCAAGATCTTCTGGACGGTCATTATCATAATTGAGAACAAAGCGTTTTGTATTTTTCAAAAGCTCTGACAATTGTGATTGAGCATTATTTTCTGCTTGTGCTAATTGTTCATCAAGTTCTTCTTTTAAAGTACTTGGAGTGAATAAATCACTTGTATATTTTTCAAGAAGATTTTCATGAAGGAATGAGAAGGTTTTTTGGAAAGTTTCAAGAGATTGTTCAGCTGTCGCATTTTCTGGAAGATTTTTGAAAAATTCTAGAACTTTTGGCGCAACAGGTTCTTCATCAAGTTCAATTTGGAACAAACGAATCAATTTCAAATTTGCCATGACACCAACAAATAAATTTGTTGCTTCATATTCATTCATTTTCTTAGCGTAACCACCAAAATCTCGCATGAAAGCAAGAGCTTTAGCAACCGTTGTTTTCTCGATATCCTTAAGTCCAAGAATTTCATAAATTTCATAAATGGCTTCTAAAGGTTGAGAAAGTCCTTTTGGAAATTTACGAACAGTAATTCGTTCATCACGAAAATCAACGTCAAAACGAACAGTTTGAGAAAGTTCTTCTTCTAATTTCTCAACGTTTTCTCTAAAAGAGCTTACGACATTTGTTGCCATTTCTTTTTGGACAGCATAAGAAAATAAGACCTGGACCGCTCGTTGACGAATTTGGTGTTGAGTGAGCGTCTTAGGCATCAAAAAATCCCTCATCAAACAAGTCTTCAAGCGCTGGTTTTGGTTGTTTTTCAGTCATAATTCCGACAACGTGGATATTGACTTCATCAACAATAATCTCAGTAGCTTGGGCAACTGCTTCTTTCACTTCTTTTTGGATTTTTGTAGCAACGGTTGGTAGGCTTACACCGTAAGTAAGGTACACATAGATATCAACAGCTACTTTATCGTCTTTTGAGTCAATATAAACACCACGGCCTTCATTTTTCTTACCAAGGCGGTCTGAAAAACGTTTGTTACGAAGGGCGTGTACCCCATCGATTTTGGCTGTTGTAATACCGATAATTACTTCAAGAACTTCAGGGGCAATGACGATATCCCCAAGTTCTTCAGAATGTACAGTTTTTTCTGCCATTTTGATTTCTCCTTTTGTCTTTGCAAATTTTTCCAATTGGAAAAATTTCACTTACAAAATGAATTTTCTTTACTGACGAAGTCTTTAAACTTCATAAAGTTACTGACAAAAGGCTGTCAGTAACTTTTTTCAGTAATCGTACTTAATTAAGCACGTTTCAAGTATTCACCTGTTTGTGTGTTGATTTCAAGTTTTGTTCCAGCTTCAACGAAATCAGGAACGTTAACAACAAGACCAGTTTCCATAGTTGCTGGCTTACCAGAACCTGTTACTGTTGCACCTTTAATAGATGGTTGTGTTTCAGTAACTTCAAGAACAACTGTTGTTGGAAGTTGAATACCAATTACTTCTGTACCGTAGAATTGAATTTTAACATCTGTATTTTCAAGAACATAAAGAAGTTCATCTTTAACTTGTTCTACTGGAATTTCATATTGTTCGTAAGTTTCATTGTTCATGAAATTAGCAATACCATCCATTGAGTAGAGGTATTGTGCTGTTACAGTTTCAATAACAGCTTGTTCAAACTTATCTTCAGGACGGTAAGTGTCATCAAAAGTTGAACCTGAGCGTACGTCTTTAAGTTTCATACGCATGATTGTATTCCCTTTACCTGGTTTGTGATGACTTGCTTCCATAACGCGGAGAAGTTTTTCCCCATTCAAAAATGTCATGCCTGATTTAAGGTCTTTTGCTAAAACCATGTTTATGTTTCTCCTAGTATTTATAAATTTAGATATTCTGTCATTTTTCTTTTGTCAGCAATTTTTCTGTACACAAAAGAAGTGAAATGACAGGATTTAACATCTTATTTTATCACAAGTTATTGCTTTTTTCAAATAACGATAAGCTCTTTTGGGGCTTTTGTTAAGACTTCACAGCCGTTTTCTGTCACTAATAAGTCATCTTCAATTCTGACTCCACCAAATTCAGGAATATAAATTCCTGGCTCATCTGTAATAACCATCCCAGCTTCCAAGCGATTTTCTGTCATTGATTGATTAAAATAAGGAATTTCATGAACATCTAAACCAAGTCCATGTCCAATTCCATGCGTAAAATACTGACCAAAACCAGCTTCTTCAATGACGGTACGCGGAACCTTATCATATTCGGCATAAGTCATTCCCGCTTTGACTTCTTTGATAAGTGCTTCATTAGCCTTACGCACGGTTTCATAAATTGTTCGCATCTTGTCATCTACAGAACCCACGAAAATTGTTCTGGTCATATCGCTAGCATAATTTTCATAATAACAACCAAAATCAATGGTCACTGGATCACCAAATTGAATCATTTTACTGGTCGCAACGCCATGAGGCAAGCTACTTCTCTTGCCTGAGGCAACAATGGTTTCAAAAGAAATTCCGCTCGCCTCTAAATCACGCATTTTGAAATCAAGAAAATTAGCAACTTCAATTTCAGTTCGGCCCGGCTCAATGAATTTTAAAGCTGACATAAACGCTTCATCAGCAATTGCACAGGCTTTTTTTATCAAATCAATCTCTGTGTCATCCTTAAATTGGCGCAATTCCAAAACAAAATTACTTGTGGCTAAAAGTTCTAATCCTGGAGTGGCGTCAGAAAGTCTTTTAAAGAAAGCATAGTCAACTGTTTCTTCAAAAGCTATATTTTTAATTGATTCACTTGCTGACAGGTCTGTCAGTAAACTTATTGGATCTCTTGTTTCGATAATTTCAAAATCACTAATCAATCCACGCGCCATTTCACTATAACGGCTGTCTGTCATAAAAATATTTCGCTTCGCTGTCAAAAAAACTGTGCCCGCGGTTCCAGAAAACCCTGTCAGATAAAAGATATTCTTCATATCAGTAATCAATAAACTATCAATATTTTCTGTCAGCATTTTTGCTTTTAATTTTTCAATTCTCATTTTATTCTCCTTTAAATTAAGAATTAAACTTTAAAATATTTCTTCATTTTCTTACATGATAACACAAAAACGCTAACATGAGTTAACGTTTCCTTTTAATTTATTTTTTAAGCGGAAGTAGAGCATCAGCTAATTTAGCAAATTCTTCAATAGATAAGGCTTCACCACGAATTGTTGGCGATATTTCTGCTTGTGCCAATAATTTTTCAATTTCAGGTTTACTTTCTTTACCAAAAGCTGCTTGTAAATTATTCATCAATGTTTTACGACGATGTACAAAACTGCTGTGCATCGTTTTAAAGAACCATTCTTCATCTTCTACTTCAACCAATGGCTCTTCACGACGAACCATTTTCAAAATAGCTGAATCAACATTTGGTGCTGGAATAAAGACCGTTCGAGGTACGATAAAGGCTACACTTGCTTCCATATAATATTGAACAGCAATTGATAATGAGCCGTAAGCTTTCGTTTTAGGACTTGCAGCAATTCGGTCTGCCACTTCTTTTTGCATCATCACCACAAATTCTGAAAATGGAATTTTGCTTTCAATCAAATGCATCAAAATCGGTGTTGTGATGTAATAAGGTAAATTCGCAACCACTTTGATTGGTAAATTTGGATTTTTAAATTTTTGAATTTCCGAAAGTAAATCAACTTTCAAAATATCAGCCGAAACCAAAGTAAAATTATCGTAAGGCGCCATCGTTTCTTCTAAAATTGGAATCAAAGATTTGTCAATTTCAAAAGCCATCACTTCAGCTGCTTCTTCCAATAAATATTGGGTCAACGAACCAATACCTGGGCCAATTTCAATGACATTTACTTCTTTTGAAAGTTCAGCAGTTTGAGTGATTTTTGTCAGAATATTATGGTCTGTCAGGAAATTTTGTCCAAATTTTTTCTTAAAATTAAAATCATGGCGACGTAAAATGTCCTGAGTACGGATAATATTGGAAATGCGGTCTATGTTGTTTTCTGTCATTTTTTCTTTCTTTTACTTTTTATGTATTTTAAAACTGATATTAAGTTTCTGTCAGTAAATTTTACTGACAGAAACCATTGATGTATTCTATCAGCGACATTTATCTTATGTCAGTAATTCTTCATTACATTTTCAATTTGTTCTTTTGTAATTTTAAACATGTTAAGTCGTTTCTTAATTTGTTTTCCATTCGCATAACCAATTCTGAGTTGCTCACAAAGAAATTCTCGACGTTTCCTACTGTCAGCGGCCATAACTAAGCCAAAGCTCATTAAATCAGTTTGTGTCAGTTCTGTCAGCAATTCTTTTTTACTGACAGAACTTCTGTCAGAGGATGGTCCTTGCGTTTTAGCACTTCCAAATTCATCAGCAACTTTTTCTCCACCAAATACTTCTGCCAAAGCCTGATTCAGTGCTTCAAAATTTGCATGCTCAACTCCTAAAGAACCTTTTCCTTTAGGTCTTGCTTCATCGCGATTTAAAAACGCATGTTTAGCATTTGGAACGGCTTGCATTATGATTTTACGAATTCGTTCTCCTTGGAAATCTGGATCAGTAAAAACAATAATTCCTCGCTTATCTTCTAACCTCTTTAGTCGTTCTAAATCTCTGTCATCAATAGATGAACCTCCTGTTTCATAGGTCTCACAGTCAAAATAACGCTTAAGATTCGCTGTGTCATCTCGTCCCTCTACCACAATTACTTCATTAATTTTTTGCTTTTCTACCATAATTTGCTAAATATTTCTCTTTATCTTTTTGATTTTTAAGGATAATCACTTTACTTTCAACATTAAATTCTTTTATTTTTTGCTCAATCTGTGGAAACTCTTTTTCAGGAAAGGTCCAAACAAATTTTAAAAATTCCAGATATTCCTTGTCCCATTTTTCTTTAAACTCTTCAGCAATATCTGGACGATTTTTACCAAAAACACGACTCTTAATCGAGCGCTTAATCACCCGAAACGTTGTTTTTAAACGGGGCGTCTTCAACCAGATTACTTCATCAGCAAAAGGTAATCGCTCATCTAAAGTTGAACCGTAATTTCCATCAATAATCACATTCTCATTTTGAAAAATAAAAATTCTTGTCGCCTCACGTAACTTTTCTCTGGCAATTTCACTTGGATATTTATGAAAAACCTTATCTAAATGCAAAATAGGATAACTTGTAATTTTTCCTAGTTCTCTTGCAAAAGTTGATTTACCACTTCCTGAACTACCAATAATCATAATTTTCATAAAAATAACTCCTATCCAAATCAAAATAAATACAAATTTATTTTTTCAAACCAAAAATTCTCAAAGCATTTTCTGTTGTCGCTTTAGCCACTTCATCAGCAGAAATTTCACGTAACTCAGCAATTTTCTCAACAATAAATTTTGTGTAAGCTGGTCTATTTTCTTTTCCACGATATGGCATTGGTGTTAAATAAGGAGCATCAGTTTCCACTAAAATTTTATCCAAGGGAACTGTAGCCGCAGCCTCCTGAACATCAAGAGCTTTCTTAAAAGTGACTACACCTGAAAAAGAAATCATCATTCCAAGCTCTACAAATTTGAGTGCCTCATCGGCTGTCCCAGAAAACGAATGCATAATCGCACCAGCAGGACCAACACCTTCTGATTTAATAATTTCATAAGTATCATCAAGAGCATCACGTGTATGTACTTGAAAAGGCAGACTCATTTCCTTAGAAATTTGGATTTGTCTTCTAAAAGCTCGTTCTTGTTCTTCTTTCGGACGGACCATCCAGTGATAATCCAAACCAATTTCTCCAAGAGCAATAACTTTTTTTGCTGACAGCTTGGTCAGTAAATAATTTTCAGCTTGGTCATCAAATTCAGCAGCATCATCAGGATGCCAGCCAATTGTTGCGTAGCATTCTTCAAATTTCTCAGCCAACAAAAGTGCTGCATCATTTAATTCATAATTACTTCCAACATTATTAATTCTTGTCACTCCAAATGTTTGAGCTTGGACTAATTCATCTTGAATTCGTCCTTCAAATTCACTAGTATTTAGATGTGTATGTGTATCAAAAATTTCCATTATATTTTTATTTATACTTCCTTATTATTCCTAAAAAGTCTTTAACAAGAGTTTTGAGATGAATTTCAAAAATTGATGTTCCCTAATCTTCCCCATGATTCTTTTTGCTTTGGTTAATTCTTGGTTAGTCTCTTGGTTAGTTATTTTAGAGATTAATTTGGTTCAACTTTTGACTAATTTCATTTTTAATTGTACCACTTATATGAGAATAAATCCTCAGAGTGATTGACTCGTCTCTATGACCAACTCGTTCCATAATTGCTTTAATTGGAACTCCAAGTTCCACAAGTAATGATACATGAGAATGTCTCAATAAATGTATACCGTATTTTCTTTCATTTCCTAATACTTTTTGACAATTATCACAAATAAACTTATAAAATACAGGTTGTCTGAAAATTCCACCAACCGCATTTACAAAAACAAACTTATCATCTAAACAGTTTTTTTGGAAATAATCAATAATTTCCAAGCAACGATTACTTAAACTAATTGTACGAATCGAACCTACCGTTTTAGGTGTTTGAATAACTCGATCATCATATTTTGCAACACGATATTCTAAAGTGTGGTCAATTCTTAGTAACTTATTTTTGAAATCAACATCTTGATAACGAATAGAAGCAAATTCACCGAATCTACATCCTGTTAGGAAAATAAATTCCATAGCTAAAGTGTATCTTATATTTTTTTTATAAGATTTGCAAAATATCAAAACAGAACTCATTTCTTCTTTACTTAAAAATTTTTCATTTGCTCGTTCTAATGTTTCAATTTCTAACCTTACTTTAGGTAATACTACTTTGTCAGCTGGATTTGAATTAATATACCCGATGTTTTCAGCATATTTGAACAAAATTCTAATGTAAATTCTACGATTTTTTCTTGTTGAATTCGCAATATCTAATTCCATTAAATAACTTTGTATATCTGCGGTCGTCACTTCTGAGACTTTATATTTTGAAAATTTTTCGATAAATCCTTTTAAAGAAATTTGCTCCGCTACAAAACTTGCTGGCTTAACATCTTGTTTTCTAATTACAACCCATTCTTCATAAATTTCTTGTATCGTCTTATTTTGAACGATTTGTTCCTGAAGCTCGATAGCAGTTGGTACTTTTTTTGATTGTTCAATTTTTCTTGCTAATCTATTTTTAGCTTCTGATTGAGCAACCCTTGATTTTGATTTTAAAGTGACCGTTACTTGTCGCCATTTATTTCTCTTTTCATCGAAATATTTTTCAAAGTATCTATATTTTCCACTATCAAGTTGCTTATAAAACATATTTCCTCCTTTTACCAAAGATAAAAGAAAGCTATACAGCACTTATATTATATCATATCTGTATATTACTTTTATCTTTTTTCTAAATTGTACTTTCTCTTATTTTTTGCTTATATTCAAGAAAAGATTTATAACCCTGGACATTTATATAAACACGTTTATGACTTGGTCGTAATATATAAACATTAAATTCTGTTCGTCTCATTTCAGTTAAATCATTATTAAGTGTTTTTATAGGTACATCAAATAATTTTGAAATTCCCCGTTTATCTTTATAATTTTCTTCCATTTTTTCCTCCAACAAAAAATAGAGCAAGGTTTTTCTTGCTCTTTTACTTAACCTTTAAATATCTCTAATATATCCATGACTTGTTTTTGAATAATCACCAATTGCTAAATCTCGACCATAAGCACCAAAGTTAAAATATCTTTGTAACGTTTCTACGCTTAGAACTTCTAAACCGCCCATTTGCTCAATTAATTCTTGTGCCAAATCTTCATCATTTTCAGCTTCCACAAAGTCCAAATCATCTTTATTATTGATAACATCATCAATACTATAAATTTCAAGAAAATCTTTTAAATGTTCTATGTCAGAAATTTCTTCTAATTTTTCCGCATACTCATTAAGTTCCTGAATTGACGAATACTCGCCTACTTTATAACCGTAAAAATTTTCAAAGTCATGTATTGCATATTCTTCCCCATGCTCTACATCTAAAAGTAAATCTGATTTAATTCTTGAAAAATCAACAGGTAATTCATACCACTTCCCCCTTGTTCTTCCATTGTTATAACTGTTTAAATTTACAACATAAATTTTTGGTGTTTCCATTTTTATACCCTCATAATTTTCTAAATTAATAATTTAAGATACTCAACCAGTTCATATCACTTAAATTTCTACTTTCAGCAAGTATTCCAGTTATAGAAAATCCTTGCTTTTCTAAATCATCCGCATATCTTTTTAGATAGCGAACACTATTATCTAAATTGTTCGCAAAAATACTTAATCTTTGCCGATACCGCTGTTCCAATTGAACAAGGAAAATAACATGGTCAGAAAATACATGAATAAATGCTTTGTCTATCTGCAAATAACCCAACATTTTTTCTTCTAAGATTCCCCATTCTTTTTTAGATTTTATAATACTACTTTCTTGTATTGCTTTAATTTTCCCAATTGCTATTTTTAGTTGTTCAGCCCATGCTATAACTTCAGATAAAGTCGCATAAGGGTAAAGTCTTAATTCTCCTTCTATTTCTCGCAGTCTGTGGTCAAAGTGTCTAAAATTATTCTCTAATACCCTTTCTGACATTTTCCCACTTGCTCTAACTTCTTCAAGTTTAGTCATACTCTCTCCTTTCCATTGTTCGGAAATAACTTTCAAAACCCTGGAATTTTCAACGTGAAAACTAGGCTAATACCGAACGTTAATCGACTATTTTTTATTTTCCTATCACGTAATGTAATTGACTGGCTTGTGCTTTTGTCAGCACTTGGAAAGTATAAACCGTACTAAAACCAGTTCCTGACTGTGAAATTAAGACTGAACCGTCTGAATGTATTGCTTCCACAAAAGCCACGTGACCATAAACTGGGTCTGCGTTCCATTGACCGCCTACTGTTTGACCACCGCTAAAGCTAACCGCACTATGGAGTGTTGGAGTTGTCGTTACAGTATATCCTGCTTGATGTTGCCAATCAGCACCATTTCCCATAAATGGACTAAAAGTAATACCGAATTCTTTCGCTCGATTCCACG